>Ga0316221_1000241_pt1 | contig 78627 bp, 108 predicted proteins | sample TBH18007metaG_FD_206003 | JGI IMG/M metagenome (GOLD analysis project Ga0316221, IMG submission 206003) | Freshwater microbial communities from Trout Bog Lake, Wisconsin, USA - TBH18007 | ecosystem: Environmental > Aquatic > Freshwater > Lake > Hypolimnion/Profundal zone | place: USA: Wisconsin... | reverse complement strand
TCCAATTAGCAGGTAAGTCCTGTTGCTTCATGAACTCACAACGCTCTATCCAAATCTTGTAGTACTTGTCCATTTGTCCGCCAAAGTTACCAACGAGCTTTTTACACATCGCGGCCGCTTCATCAAACTTCTTAGCCTTGTATAAGGCATGCATAGCATTGTGTTGTTCTCGATCTTTTGTGTAGTCTGCACCCTTGGTACGTAGAACTGTGTAGATTAAGTCTGCTACAGTCTTACCTTTAGGTTGTAAGTTATCTAGTAACAAGTAGAAGAAATCATCTTGAGTACGGTTATAAGTTTCTGCGCCAATAATACACAATACACCATAGGCTTTACAACGTGCTTCTAAGCGAGCAGCAGTTGATACGGAATCACCCAGAATATCGTAGCTATGTCTGTCAGTTGAGCCCATTTCACCAATAAAGCCAATACCTGTATTACAGCCCCAGCCCATTGCAGCAGGTGGTAATCCTTGTGCTTCCATTAGTTTAGTATATTCATCTACAGCATCTAACATCTCAAGTCCTACCTTAACGATAGTACGTGCATGATTAGGATCTTCAATAGGAGCACCGAACATATACATTGAAGCATCTCCTACATATTTTAAGACCATACCGTTATTATCTAGCACCGGCTTGCTAATAGCGTCCATATAGCCGTTCATATACCGGCCAAGACCGGCCACATCGTCGCCATAATGTTCACCAATCGGGGTAAACCCTCTAAGGTCGCTAAAAGCAACCGATACATCTTTTCGAACGCCTTGCTTTACAAGTTCGGGATTTTTCTGTAGCATCTCTACTACTTCCTTACTACAGTAACCAGCAAACTGTTTCTTAATTGCTTGCTTCTGTAAGAACTCGCTTACGAACTTCACCCCATAAGTATGGAGAGCAACCAGGACAAGACCACCAACCACCACAGTAATGTCAAACAGCCAAGCCCTACTCGAATACATATAATTAGAAAGAGGAATAGCCCCGCCAATAACGATAACTGCTGAAAGAATGCCAACATAAGTCCACCTTGAAAGAAAAATTAATAGAATACCCAGTGCAACAAAGCCTATGACTTCTGCACCCTCGGCCCAGTCTGGACGAGTAATAACAGGACGTGTCTTGTTAGCAATTACAGTACCCAGTACAGCCGCTTGTAAATCTTGTGGTAGCATTTCACCTAAACTTGTTGCAACAGGGTTAGCTAGTCCTTGTGCCGATACACCTACTATAACAATCTCACCTTCAAAGTCTCGAGGCAAGTCAGTTAAACTATAATGGTCTGGAGTCAATGACCAGTCAATCCATATACGTGACAAACTATCTGTAGCCACAATGCCTTGACTAGGTATACGCATCTTCTCTACACCGTTGTCATTTACTTTGATCTGTACAGTTGAATCGCCTCCGGCTACACGTAAAGTCTCCATTGCCAGGTTGGGATATAGTTGACCATTGTATGCAACTACTAACGGCATACGACGTACAACACCGTCTACTTCAGGAAATGTATTTGTAATACCAACACCTGCGGCAGCGGATTCTACTTGCGGTATATTAGCAATAATGCCAGGGAACTCTACAAACGCTTCTTGGTTGAAACTTCCAATGACCGCTGAACCTGGGGCTCGTGGATTGTTTCTAGTTGTTGCTCCTCCGACGCTAGGAAGAACTGTTGGGTATTGTTTAAGTGCTTGTACATAATCTTGGTCACGACCGAGGCGATCACGATCAGGAGTAAAAATATTGAAAACAACAAGACCAGCATTCCGCTTATAAAGATCGGCGATAATGCGGCCATAGATATCTCGACTGAATGGAAATTGTCCATATTTTTCTAGTGCCTTTTCATCAATGTTTACTACGCTAACCCCAATCGGTTCTGCTGTCTTGCTGGTTACTAGTGTATCAAAGTAACGTAGGCGAACACTTTCAACAAATGTAGGATCTGATATACGCAGAGCAGTTACAAGGGCTAGAGTTAATAAAGCAGTCCAGGGACTGGTTAGTATTTTTTTGAACATCAAGTATTTATTTTATTTGAATTAGGTTATCTTTGAAAATACTCCAACATTCTTCCCAGGTCCAGTGTAGACTAGATTCTTTAACTTGTGCTCGATCTAGAGTTAAGCATTTACGAACAGCTTCTTCAAGATCCCAATCCATACACCCGTTTACACCCGGCTCAATAATGTCTATAGGGCCTTGTACCGGAAATGCCGCTACTGGAGTTCCTTGTGCCATTGCTTCTATAATAACTAAACCAAATGTATCTGCGCTACTTGGGAATACAAATACATCTGCTTGATTATAATAGTCTACTAGTTCTTGTCCTGATTTATACCCCACAAACTTAGCCCACGGTAACAATCTACGAGCATCTTTCATGTACGGCCCATCACCTACAATGACCAACGTATATTCTGTGGGATCTAATTCTGCTAAAGTTGCCAACAAACTGCTGTATTTCAAAATAGCCGCCGCAGTCCTGTACATATAAACTAACATCGTCTAAATTTTCTTTATAATAGCGATATTTGTTTATGGTAAAGGATATCATTAGTTACCCTGGCGAACAGTTATTGTGCCGCAGGTGGTATAACAAGTTTGTGTAACACTATAACTTTGTCCACCAGTTTGTGTTAAATTTACACTTGCTGGAGCACCGCTATTAACTAAAGATATTGACGCAGAGTTTGCGCCGCTTGCACCTGTATTTGATTGCGTTACTGTAGCAGAGTTGCTGTTACCTGTTGCACTAACACTGATATAACTGGCACTAGTTCCTGTTTGACTTGTTGTTACTGTATTGCTATTACCTGTTACACTGGCAAATAATTGATTGCGAGCTGTACCTGTTTGTGTAATACCAACGGTGTTTAAGTTTCCATTAATAGTTACACTAGCAAACTGGCCAGCATTGGCAACAGTATTCTCTTGCACTACAGTCAAGTTATTACCAGTACCATTGACATAATCATATTGATAGTGCCCACCTTGATCAAGTCCTGTTGCTGTGCCTGTGCTACTTGTACCTTGATTTAAATTAAGAGTGTTACTACCTCCTGCAGAATACAAGTCTATTAGGTTATTACCTGTATGTGCAGTAGGATCACCTTGGCGTACAGTTATATGATTACTGCCTCCAGTAATAATTGCAGCAGTAGCAGTAGCACCATCTAATCTATTGCCTGCACCAACTTGCGTAATATTAATTGCGTCTCCATTACCAGTTTGGTTAATATAAATTACATTATTAGTAAGTCCCGGCATAGTGACTGCGTTAACTTGATTCTGTTGTGCGGTAGTAATTGTACTAGAGCCACCCGACGTGGATGTGTTGATCAATGTAGCTGAGCCATTGTTGGCTGTAGTTGTGCTACCATCACTCCATGTTGTGGTTGTAATAGGTTGGCTATAGTAGCTAGTAGTACTACCACTGGTACTAGATGTTGTGATAACAGAGTTTGCTGTGCTTACTACAGTTGGAGCAGAGGAACCGCCGGTTCCGCCGGTCTGTCCAGCAGTTAGCGGAGTACTACTCATACCACCAGATAATGTATTAGTTTGTGCGGCTGTTGGATTTTCTACTCCAGTGAAGGTAGCACCTTGTCCTGTTAATCCCAAGTTACCACTGAGCAATGTTCCATTGTAGTTACTATTAGTAAAGAACAAATACAAGTTACCATTACTAGCAGTACCTTCAACTAATATGCGCCCAGTACCCAATGCTCTAAATGATCCATCAGCATTAACCAGAATCATAGTCCACGGATTAGTTGCACTATCACTTCCTGTATTAGGAATAAACGTAACATACTGAGTACTACCGATTGCTGTCCAGCTACCTGTTTCGTATGTGCCACCTGGGCTTGTGCTATATACCTGACATGTTGCGGTTTGTGTGCAAGCACTGACATTCCATTGCGTATCTGCTACTTGACTTGCACCAAAGTGTACTCCGGTAAATGCCGAGCTTGATAAGGTTGTTTGTGTTGCTGTACCAACTACTGTAGAAACTGCGCCATCGCTATAGGTTGTTGTAGTTGTAGGTGTTGTTACAGTTACTTGTTGATTGCCAATAATAACTGTACTGGTTGCAGTTGTTGTAGTAGTGCCTGTTACAGTAACTGCCGGAGCTCCGCCCACACCTTGTGTTGCCTGCGGAGTGACCATTGTAGTAAATCCAGCACTAGCACCAGGAGTACATGTAAAGATAGTTGTACCTGCGGCACATGCACCTGCATAGGTTCCTACTTCAATACTGGGATTGCTACTGGCATTTGTTCCAGACAAGTAGAAACTGATATTGTATGTTGAGCCTGCGGTTACACTTATACTTTGATAGATACCGTCGTAACTACCAACTGCGCCATCGTACCATTGATAAGGACTCCAATACCCAGCAGCCGATGGTACTGTTCCGTTTTGATACCATACTCCCCAATCAGCTGGTGCTTGTATTCCCACAGAGGTTGATCCACCATATTGTAAGTTACCATTGGCTAATAAGTTAGTGGATGATCCCGACTTGGTAACTGCGGCATTGGTAAATGTCCAGTAACCTGGATCCTGTCTAAAAGCAAAACCAATGTAGTCTGCACCGGTTGTGTTGGCTGTAAAACTATAATTGTACTGTATATTACCGCTAGAATAATTTAATACCCCACCCAAGTATCCACTTGGAAGATTCTGTGCGTGTGCCTTGGGAGTACAGAATCCAACAAGGCTGGCGATAAGGATAGTGGCAAGTATTTTAAACATATTAATTCTGCTTGGTTGTTATAAAGGTATTGCCACCGGCATTGATTCTGTTGGTGATGGTTACATTACCACTCTGTGTCTGTACAATAGTAGAATTTTGACCTTTAGGAGTTGTAACACAACTTGTATTACTATTAGCATCACTGCGACATAACTGTACACTGATTGCATCTACAGTAGCTTCTACCCCCGATGATTTTCTATAATCGGGAAGCAATTGATTCTTGGGTGCGGCTAACAAGTTACCAAATTCTGCAGCAAGTTGATCATTCATTATTTGTAACATGCTTTCAAGGAAGTCCTGATCTAATAGATTACGTTGTAGTGCATTGGTATAAACTTGATTATTTTCTGCAACCAATACACTACTTAGATCAACACCCTTAAGAAAATCTTGACTAAGTGCCGATTCAGCTGGCAACTTTTCTGCTTGTTGGCGTTGCTGAGCAGTTTTAATTTCTTGCGGTGGTGCCAGGATTAACATATTTCCAATAGCATCTTCAGTTAAGTGTAAGGTAACAGGCCTTGTGGGTGCTACATTACGTGCGGATACTTTAGTTGCCTGGAATGCTTGATCTAATGTTACAGTACCGGCGTCATTCATAACATCAATTTTACCAGTCACACAATAACGTTCAATCTCATCGGGCAACATATTTTTACGTGGACAGCTTGGCAATAGAATAAATGTGCTGGAACCTAGCTCATCAACTGTAGCAGTAAAATCAGTACCGCGAACAGCAACGGTAGCAGTAGGAGTGTTGATAGCCACCTTATTAGGATTGTTATGAGCAATCGCCCCTGATGCGTAGCGGACTGTACCACTAGCCATGTTAAGAGCAAGTTTGCCAGCATCTTTATTTTTTGGATCATACACGAATTCGTCAATGACCAGTTTGGAGTTTTCATTCACTTGCACCTTAGTGTCATCGGCAAACACAATACCAACCTTGCCTTGCTTGGTAGTAATGGCGTCAGCCATATCAACACCGGTACCTTTACTACCAGTAAGTGTTGTTTTTGCTCGTTGTATTTGCGGAGGATTGTTTACTTGTTCTGTGATTGTGCCAATGGCAGCATGAGCGGAAATAGACAACAATAATGTTGCCCAAATTAATCGTCTTGTTGCTTGAACCATACACATCGTTGTAAGTCTCTCATTAATTGATCTTTTGGCGTACCAGTAAGTCTGTGCGCCAGCTCTATAAAATCTACGGCTCTACTAGCCACATTAGACTGACCATCGCTCCACTGTTGATATACTGTGTTTAAGAAGCGAAGGTCTGTCATATATTAATGATGCTGTACAATGTTCCAAGTATTACTGCTACCACTACTTTGAATATTTGTAGTGTTGTTACCGCTTGTAGCTGTTTGGTTCACAGTAAATGTATTGCTATTACCAGTTAACCCTAATACTAACGTGTTATCGTTACTACCAGTTTGGCTTGCTGTAATAGTATTACTAGAACCTGTTAAACTTCCAACTACTGCTAGGCCAGTTGCATTATAACCACCAATAGTAATACTGTCGCCATTGGAGCCACCAGTTTGTGTCAACCCAAATGTATTACTTGCACCTGTACTGTTTAAAGTAACACTAGCATTAGTTGCCGCTGTTGTTGTAGTCCCTTGAGTCATTGTTAGACTATTACTTGCGCCACCGTTCATTGTGATATTATCAGTATTATTTGTACCGTTAACAATAGCAACAATAGAGTTACTACTACCGCCTGCTGTCACAGCGGTAAAGTTGTTACCTGTACCTAATAAGTTAATATTCAAATTGGCAGTATTACCAGTTTGTGTTACACTAATATTATTACTTGCACTTGTAGCAGAGCCATCATTGTTACTATTGATCACTGCTGTTGCATTGTTACCTGTCACAGAGTAATTGTAATTGTTACCAGTTAATCCGTTGGCCACAGTTGTCTGGATACCTAATTGTAAGGTATCGCCTGTGCCTACTTGATTTACTGTTACGTTATTACTATTACCAGTAATTACTGCCGGTGTTGTTGCACTTGAACCTGTGCCTTGTACACCTTCTACTGCATCACCTGCGCCATTTTGTGTAATTGAAATGTTACTGTTACTACCTGATTGATTGATGTAGATGGTGTTATCTGCACCAAATGCACTTATAGTCACTACGGCTAGCATTGTTGTTATTATTTTCGCTAGTTTCATTTTACTACTCCTTTTGGCCCCTGGCCTTATGTCCTGCGGTCCCTGCTTCTCCGCTGGTTGTTTTAGTTACTTCACTTTACTACCCCCAACTTTGCTTCTACATCTGCAGGTAAGCCTGTTTTATTAGACATACCTAATGGAATTGTTGGCTCGCCCTTGGCATTAGGATTAATATACGCTGGCGCTACTTGGTTGTAGTCCCATACCCCTTTGCGTTGGCCTTCCTTGATTAACTCTACTACACTTGCTTCAATAGTTGATTTAAGTGCGATAGTGGTTGCTTCGTTGATTGTTAAACCTGATTCAAATTGGAATATTGCTGCCGCAGCATCTGTTGCGCCGGTATTAGGTGCGCCAATTTGCGTAACCATATGTCCCAAGCTACCTGGATCTATACTCTTAAAGATTGCAATACTATCTGCTGTTGAGTAAATGATCTTGGTAACAGTTACACTGGCTAGAATCTTACCGGTGTTAACACTGATAGCACGTAGACTAATTGTGATAATATCTTTACTGTACTGAGTTGTTGGGCCAATACCAAGGAAGTTATATCCTGTACCACCAGACTCCAGTCCGGTATCGTAACCAATAATTCCGCCTTCAATAATTACGCCGGCAAACTGTAATGGCATTAGCTTCTGTGCATCTTTACCTTCATATGCTTGACGCATTTGAGTAATGATTAACCGCTCTTTGGTCAAGGCATCAATGTTTCCTCGCTCAACAACATCAAACCATAAACCGTGACCAACGTCTTGCAAACTGCGAATTAATAGTGCATCGCCACCTTGTGTAACTGCTGTACTAAAACTGGCAATACCAGGAACTGCTTTACGTTGTCCTGTTTTATCTGCAAAGTTGTAGACAGCCACAGTTAAACGACCAGCAGCAGGTGGAGGAATAGCATCAAACTCTTTTTGTAATTCGTTTTTAGGTACTACAGGTTTTGCCTCTAGTACTCCCATTTTTTGGCTTATAGCACAACCAGAAAGTGCCGCTATTACCATTATGGATAAGAGTAATTTTTTCATTAGTTTCCGCCTCCGGTAATGTTAAATTGACTCAATGGAATATTAATTGTAGTTACGTTACCCACGTTGTCTGTTACTTGCAATTGGATTTGACTACCATTATTGTTATAGTAGATCGTGTTGCCCTGGAAGGTAATCTGGCCAGTACTACTGCTACCGCCGGCAAACATTGCAGTGGCTAAATTCTGCGAAATCTGTGCATAAACACGCGATTCCAGGTTGGTTAGGAACTGATTTATAGGGGTATTGGCTGCATCTGCCTTGGCTTGTTGCGCGGCCGCTGTAAGTGCTTGCTGAATAGTCAATGCACGTTGATACTGCTGATTTTCCAAGGCCATTTGGAAAGTTGAGTAGCCGTTACCATTCAAACTAGCACTTTTAAATGAGTAGTCTGATATTGTAGTAGCGTAGGTGGTTGTCGCGGATAAGGCGATTGCGGTTAGAATAACCTTGTTGATAATTCTCATTACTTCTACCCCTGTTATTATTATTATAAGGTAGTAAAGTCGTGTAGACTCTAGCTCCTATAGTATTTAATAGGACCTAGAACAAGAATTATGTAGTATTTTAAATTGTAGGTATTCTTTTAATTATTTCTTCGTAGAAAGAGTCCAATTCTCCACCAAATTGACCTATCAGATGATCTGAAATATCTTTGCAGAGCTGGTAATTTTCTTCTTTGAGTGCTTTGATAAAGCCTTCGTGTAACTCTATATAGTTGGTTAAATTTGTAAATCCAGAAAGTCCAATCTTTTCAGGAGGCACTACACAATAGGTAGTTACCGGAATACCCTTAACATCAAACGTCTCAAGTTCTAATACTGTATGAGTTTGTTTTAATTGTTGTACTGCTCGGTGGTCCCAAACTATTTGCATTACCTATCCTTCGAAATCTTTAATCTGCGGTAAATCTCTTGTACACCCTGCGCTTGGCTAATACAATCTTCCAAGGCATTGTGTAAGCCAGCTTTGCCTTTTTCGCGAGGGTCGCCGTGTACACCAAATAAGGTACGGCTGTCGCGAATTTGCCAAAACTGCCATGGAGTTGGCCAGCCCTGTTGACGATAAATGTTTTCAAGAATAACAATGTCAAACGCAGGTCCTTGGCACCAGATGTTGGTTACACCTACACAAAACCGATTTAGGTCTCGGTACAGAGTTTCTAAACTAACACGGCCTTCTTCGCTAAGTGCTTCTTCACGAACATCCTGTGCTTGCTGTCCCCACCATGCTAGTGTATCTTCCTGTACTTCACGTCCCAGGGCTAGTTGTTCATCAACATCGATGCGATGATATAAGCTATCACCAAAACTATCTACAGTATAAGGATCAAACTTAACAGCACCAATTGTGAGAATAGCACAATCTGGGCGTGTACCTAGTGATTCCAAATCTAACATTATGTCCACAATTTATCCTTGCTTTAAAATTTTAAGAGATTCAGATTCCACTACACGTCTACGTAATCCTGAGCTAGAAAAGGAATGATCACGACCATTATATACAAGCTCTATTCCCCGACGTATGCATTCCATTCTTCCTGAGAATTCTTTATCTTTGTATTCAACACCAAGTACTCGTACGTCAAGTGGTAATATTAATAATAAGTCTATTAGATCTTGTTCTGTTTGATAAACAACTACTTCGTCTACATACCGACAAGCGGCCAATTGAATTTGACGTTCCACAATACTTTGAACAGGATGGTTCTTGGTTTCAGGACGATCAATTGTTGGATCTGTTTGCAAGCCGGCAATCAAGTAATCGCAATGATTTTTTGCTTCTGACAACATAGAAATATGACCGGCGTGAGGACCTAAATCAAAAGTACTAAATGTAATTCCAATTCTTTTACCTTGTTCTTTTAATTCTCGTATTTTATTAAAGATCATTTTTATATACCATTGATATTTTTTGTTGTTTTACCATTGTGTAAAATGTTGCCCTGTGTTTTATACCCAAATCTATCATAGCATCTTTAATTGATGGATATTCTATATTGTTTATTATAACAGGTTTATATTTTTGTGTAAAGGGTTTTCCTTTTCGTTTTGCAGATGCTTCTGCATGAGCTTTTTTCCATTCTGCCGATTTTGTGTAATTTTTATTCGATGCTTTTATTTTTTCTATTGTTTCGGGTGTGTGTTTGTAACCAAAATGTCCGTTAGATTTTCCTTTTTTGGCTTCGCTTATTTTTTTTGAACGTGTTGCTTTTTCTTCTTCTGTTAAAGAAGCATGCCACTTTGTTAACCCAATATTTCGTTGATTAATTATGGTATTTTTATTAGGATGATTTAATATAGTGTTGCCACCATCACCTCCGCTGGCAATATTATATAAATCATTTAATGATTCGTATAAAGAAATGGTGTCTATTTCCAGCCGATTTAGCTCATCAACTGTTTTTGCCCAGTGCAATATTTCTATTTTGAAATTATCTTTACCGTATTTTTTAATAGCAGATTGTAGTGCTATTCCAGATCCATAATAATCTTTATCAAAAATAGGTTTTGTTCTTTTGCCAATGTAACAACGATTATTAATTAAGTTAGTTGTTTTATAAATGTAGCCAATATACATAAGTATTCTCCTTATGTTTATTTACCACCTTTTGTCAGTTTAACCTATTAATCATACGTCTTGTTCAATTTTAACTTGTAATGGAAATCCGTTGTTACGTGCCAACAGGGTCACTTCAATACCCTTTTGTTCGGCCAGTTCGTACGGTAATACTGCTACCACTGCTGAACCTTCTTCGTGTACTCGCATGGTAATTGCTTCTGCGGCACCTTCATCATAATTAAAAATAATTTTAAGTGTTTCGACTACAAACTCTTGTGTAGTAGTTTCGTCATTGATATAAACAACTCTGTACTGTGGCGGTTCTGCAATATTGGATTTAACTTCAATGCGGGGGCGCACTTCTATATGTGTTCTAGTTTTAGACATTGATTCACTCATGGTAGGAATAAGGGATGATTTGTTGTTCATCCCTTATTATACAGCCTAACTACTTATTTTGCAAACTTAATGGCAATCTGTTTTGGTTGCTTTTCTTCCGGAATGTTACGTTCCAGAGCAATGGTCAGAATACCATTTTTAACTACTGCACTCTTTACTTCTACATGTTCTGCAAGAGTAAAGGTACGAGTAAAGTTGCGGTTTGAAATACCCTTGTGGATATAAACAGTTCCTTCTATTTCTGGTTGAACTTCTTGTTCTCCAGTGATAGTTAGAATATTATCCGTTAGTTCGATTGAAAGTTCATCTTCCGCAAATCCAGCAATAGCAATTTCAATAGCATGATGATTCTCATCGTATTGAATAATGTTATGTGGGGGATAGTTGTCTACCTTGGAGCCGGTTGTGCGATTAAGCTGATCAAATAATTGATCGAAGCCAATGGCATTGCGATGCATTTGTGCGGCTAGTGTAGGTAAATCGAGGGTGCGAAGTGTGTACTGATTTGTCATTTGTTTTCTCCTTTATTAAGCAAGATGACTATAAAATGTAGACCCGATTATTCAGCATCTACAAATATATTTATACTACTAACCAAATTGGGTTTCGTCTATTTCGTCCGGGGATTGTTTTTATCTACTAGAGCTAATAGAGTTTTGTACTTTTTCCACTGCTCCATTAATGCTGGATTCAATTCCCTTAACTCTTTTTCCTGTAAATATTCCAAAAGAATATTATGCTTGTCAACTACCAACAAGGTATACATGTCCAACATTTTCATGCTAGTAAAGTTTTTTAGGCAGGGATTCGGACAGTAACTTTTTGCGCCAACGGTTCTTGGCCGCTGCTTTGGCTTTCTTACGTGCTGTTGTAGGCTTTTCGTAAGTTTCACGTTCTTTGAGTTCACGAAGCAAGCCTGATTCCAAGACTTTCTTCTTAAATTTGCGTAGAGCTTTCTCTACGGGTTCACCTTCACGTAACGTGACTGTGTTGCCTTTGCACATGTTTGCAATATCGTTTTTTGGGTAGTATGCCATAATATTATTTAGTTGGGTTATTATTTCTTTAAAAATTCTTCAATCTTACTGCGCTCTAAGTCCGATAAACTATCCACATCGTAACGACCTTCTGCGATTTCGTTTATTAAATGCTTGATATACTCTTCTTCGTAAGCATACACGTCAATGTTGTCTTTGTCAACCTCTATCCACTTATAATCGTTAAATTTGAACAAACGATTTGGTAGGTAATCTGTACGTAAGTAGGTATCACCTTTTTCTGGATTTGTTGGGAATGTATTGCCAAAGTCACTGTGACTGGCTTTGCCTAACACAGGAGCATTATCTGCTTCCACTGCTATATGGCTGTGCATAACGTGGCGATTGCGCCCTGGAGCTGCTTCTCGAGTTACTGCTGTAACAGGAGTAGTTTCAACCACAGCTTCGTCGGGAGCAATTCCTGTTTCGTCTGGAACGTATTCTGGATTTACTTCACCAGTGTTGGTTAAGTATCCAATGTCTATTAGTTGTTTAACAGCTTCATCTTCGTCTACCTGAGTAGCAGGAGTCCATAATAAATCATTTGGAGTTTCAACATAATCGCCGGGACGTTCATCCATTGATATATTATAATTAGATTCTGGAAAAGCAATGCGAGTAATTAGTACAGGTTCTTCTTCGATTACAGATTCCGGTTTGTCTTCAAACATTTCTTCTACAGGTTCGTCATCAATCATTTCAAATGTAAATGGTGTAACAGATTCAGCAGGCACTATTTCCGTTTGTACTTCTCCTACCAATTTAGGTTGCATATAACTTGCAGTCATTGGCATCCCATATGATACTCCCTTGCCGCGGAATGGGTGCTCATCTACTACAGGTTCTTCGACTTCCAACGGAAGTTCCTCACGTTGTTCAAATACAGGAACATCACCAAGGTCATGTAGTACATCTACAAGATTCTGATGAGGTACATACGGGGAGTAATCGCCTTCGCGGAAAGAGGGTTCTAATTTACCCAGTTCCTCCTCTAACTCTGGTGTCAATGCAATAATCTTAGACTTTGGCTTAAATCGTTCTCTAAGGTTGTGGTAGTCGCTTATACGCTTTTCTAATGCATCTGCAAACGCATTGAATATAGTTTTTGGTGGAGGCATAATAGTAGGATCACTATCTACCATACCATCATCATCGGCACTGGCACGTGCTTGTCTAATCTCACGCCGCCATCCAAATGTCATTTGGCTTGCCAACAACATGATAACTGCCAAGGGATCAAATACAATAACAATAAGGATAATGATCCAAGTTACTGCTTTTTCCAACATGTTGGCATCTGGTGTAGTACCGTAGATAAATGCCGCAATGTACTTGATAGGGCCAACTTCTGCATCTACCTTACGAACTTCAGCACGGATAGGTGCAGCTTCGTCGTTTAATTGGGCAATAAGTTTTTGGTTTGATTCAATGTCTCGAGCTAGGCTAGCACGGTCTTTAGCTTGACTACGACGTATAGCTACCGACTTGTCAGCGCCAGTTTCACTTGTACTACGTGCCATTACTTGATCAACAGCATCATCCATTTGACGTAACTGTTTACGGCCGGCATCAATGTTGTCACGTGCTGTTCGAATCTTCTCATCGTAGATTGCTATTTTGGATTGTACATCGCCGGATACTAAGTTTTGGTCATTATGTGCTTTGCTCAGGAAACCAAAGATGCCCATACTTGTGATCAACATTAATATCACAATGGCAATAACCATATAGGTCTTCATTAAGCGTGGTACTTGTGTCCAGTATTGCTTGATCCAGGTAGCACAAACTAACTTGGCTACCTCAAGGCTTGCACCCATGATCATGATTGGGATAGCGGCCGCGGAGAAGATTGCTGTGAGACCAACTACTGAATAGTAAATGGCTACAGAGCTAATGGTTAAACCGGTGATGAGTAATAGGTAAGCAAGTATCATAGTTTGTATTTATTGAGTTTTAGCTCAGTAATAATACTACAATAAATGATGTTTGTCAACAATTATGGTTACGATTCTTCTAAATAATATCCTGTTTGTATATTTAGTTACTTCCACGGACGGCCCTTGATTAGGCCTCCCACATTGGCATTGTCTACTACTACATTTCCAGAATAAAGTGTAGGCAATTCTGTAGTATCTAAGGTGTGTAGTGTTCTATATCCCGTGGTGCCAGCAGTGGCACGTTTGGTTGCGGCCAGGGCCAACTTGGCCTCTTGTTTGGCCTGTTTGGTTGCGAGTGTTGAGATTCCGTTTGCTGACATAGTATGTTATTTATCGTTAAAAAGTTTGGCTCCAACCATTTACAGTCTTAGTATAAATGGCCTTAACGTTACTCCAGGTATTAGCGGCTGTTTTAACCTGTACGTTAGCTATATAACTCCAAGTATTTGCGGTTGTTTTAACAGTTGTTCCGCCACTGGCAACCATTTGATAAACTACGTTACCGTACGGTACACCTACTCCGGTAACCGGATCCCAGTTTGAACTTGCGGCATATCCATTCAGATATGTTGTTGTAGCATTATTCCCTGTGGTTATGTCATAATACGCATTTAAGTTTCCGTATAGTACAGGATGTATAGCATTGGGTATAGGTCGGCGACCTCCATTTAGTGACATAAATCTAGCCAGCATTCCTGCCATGATGGGTGTTGCGGCACTAGTACCACCATAACCGGCCGGAGTACCGTTTAACCACATAGCATAAGCGTTCATTGGTCCAGCGATGTCAGGAATTCCCCTAGTAGTTAATGTAATAGGAGAACTAGCCGTTAAATTAGATACAAAATAGCGTTTGTATGTTAACCCGGATTGCCAAGTTGGCACAGGAATAGTAGTACTAATTCCTCCGCCACTACCCCACCCCATCCCAAATAATGGGTCTCTGTTTTCAACAATTTCTCCAAGTCGAACATTGCCTGTTCCCAAGGTTAAGTTAGTTCCACCAACAGCAATAGCATTTGAGCTTGTTGCTGGATACGATACACTAACTATATTAGCATTAGCATACCCCTCACTTCCATAATCGCCCGCCGCAACAAGAACACTGATACCTTTTGCGGCAGCATTTGCCAATGGGGCCGCAAGCCAGTCTCCGAAATAATAAGTTGTTCCGCTACTAATAAATGATTCTGGAGTTGCCCAACTAATCGAAATAATATCACAGTTTTCATTTACAGCACGATTAATAAGATTACCAAATCCTGTTGTTAAATTCTGCGATGGGGTCACTAACGGATTAGTAGTTCCGTAATTGGGTCCTGATGGTGTTCCGATATATATAACAATATTAGCCTTAGGTGCTATGCCGGCTACGCAGTATAAGTCAAGAGTATTCTCGCCGTCGGCATCTGTATTAAATCCAACATTACCTGTAGCTCCGTCTACTAGTACTGTAGTAATGTTAGCACTAGTAACCAGTGAATTTAGCCCCATATCACTCATAGAATTATTAAAATCTGTTGCGTTCCATCCGCCTCCTAAACTAATAATTCCAATTTTAACGTTAGAACCAGTGGAAAGTGGCATGTTGTATGCTGTTGCTATCTGTGTAGGAGTTAAAAACCCAAGTTGGTTAATATTAGTCGCAGATGGAAAACTTCCCATTGGTATAGAAAATGAATTTGAGCTAACGTTGCTAGTAGCTATCATATATTAAAAAGTCTGATACCAAATATCGCCAACACTACCTTGACTTGAAGTCGGTGCTACGTTAGATACCCAAGTAAACCTTGCCACATTAGATACCATTGCAATGTTGCCACTGGAGTAAACTGTGCCGGTTGCTACAACGTTACCAAGTACTGTTATCTGTGTTTGTGAGATTGTAGCAACTTGAACTCCACCTACATCAAGCAATATATTGCCACCTGCACCTTGGAAGCCAACACTACTACTACCGCTACTAATACTACTACTTGCAGTAACAGTAGATAAGATATTAACACCGTTTGCAAACAGGTGATTGTTAGATATTACATTACCAGCAGATACGTTACCTGCGTATGTTGGCAAGTAAGCGGCCACGTTTGCATTGCTGTATGTCTGAGTTTGTAACGTAACAATAGCGGCATTGGCGGCTGTTACGTTTGCATTAACCGCATTAATTTGCGTAGTCTGGGCGGCAGCATTACTAAACAGGGTAGTAATATTTGTAGTTGCTGTACCTAGGTTAGCATTTGTGGCAATTTCGTATGCGCCCACGTTGGCATTTAATGTTTGTAAAGATGTTGTTATAGCACCAATGTTGGCATTAGCATATAACTCAAACGCACCAACATTCGCCTGCAACGTTTGTAGTGATGCCGATACTGTTGCAGTATTTGAAGTAACAGTAGATAAAATATTAACACCATTTGCAAATTGATAATTGTTAGAAATAACATTACCTGTAACTGCAAGATTGCCTTGTGTGGTTACTGTGCTGTTAACATTACCTATTAGGATAACATTAGCACCAATACCCATATACAATGTGTTAGTTGAATTAAACACGTTGGCAATTGGCGCTGTAGTTCTTAGGTGTCCACCAAGTGTATATATGTTACCGACTGTGATATTATCGCCGTTAGTAATGACTGCACTATTGGCTTGAACTGCTATAGGTGCAGTTGCGGCAGCACTACCTGTATCAAACGTGATATAAGCACGAGTTTGGCCATTGCCCGGAACTCCGTCGCCACGATATAGACCAAAGGTTGCGTGTTTGGTAGAACTATTGTTTGTTTGACCAGCGCCAATACCATCCCACCAGTCATATGTTGCCACTGTAGTATTGGCAAAACTGCCAGCATTACTAAAATTGATACCTAGGTTGCCAGTATTGACATTTTGTAAATTACCAATGTCTACCCAGTATGCAGGATTACTACTGTCGAAGCCAGTTAGACTTTCAATATGGATTTTACCGTTACTATAAAAGTTTATACCGCCGCTGTTGTCAACACTACTGATATTGTCTCCAACAAAAGTAATATTACCAGTGGAACTCATGCTGGTCACATACTCTGCACCATTGGCCCAGAAGTAACCTGTAGTTGATATCACAGAGTTTGTGGCAATAAGGTTAGCACTTCGGACGTTACCACTAATTGTAAATGGTCCAGTTGTTACATTTGCAGTCAATGCCGCAACGTCAGTATTGAGAGTTGTAATGGTGCCAGCCTGTGTTGCAATTTTTGCATTGGCGGCTGTTACGTTGGCATTAATTAAAATAACATCTGCGGCCAAAGTTGTGATGTTGTTTAATGCTCCTACCAGAGTAGCATCTGTGGCTAATATGTTTGCGGTGTTGGCCTGTATTGGAGCAATCAATGAATTAACATAAGTCACCACAGCAGAGTTTGCTGTAATAATTGCCAGGTTAGCGGCTGTTACGTTTGCATTGATAGCAGTAATTTCCGACGCTACGTTGATACCAGCAATGTTTGCAGCAGATACGTTGGCATTAATTAAATTGATATCATTTGTTAGTGTAGTAATGTTGGTCAATGCACCGGCCAAGTTTGTATCTGTTGTTAATATGTTTGCGGTGTTGGCCTGTATTGGAGCAATTAGTGAGTTGATATAACTAACCACTGCGGTGTTGGCTGTAACAATAGCGGCATTAGCGGCTACAATTTGTGCAGATTGTGTAGCAGCATTACTTTGTAAAGATGCAATGGCCAAATTGGCGGCTGTTATGTTGGCGTTGATTAGATTAACACCTGTTGATAATGTAGTAATGTTGGTCAATGCACCAGATAAGTTATTTGCATTGTTCAACAAGGTAACAATATTAGACTGAATTGGGGTTACTAGATTGTTGACATAACTTACTACCGCAGAGTTAGCTGTAACAATAGCGGCATTAGCGGCTGTAATATAATTTCCTAATGCAACTTCGTTGGCATTGTTAGTTTGAATATCCGAATACAATACTGCGGCATTTGCTTGCCATGCTGTTGATACATTAGCAATCGCAATATTAGCGGCAGTAATTTCTGATTGTAATAAACTGTCTTGAGCATTAACATAACTGACCACAGCAGAGTTTGCTGTAACGATAGCGGCATTGGCGGCTGTTACGTTTGCATTGATTAAGTTGATACTAACTGTTTGTGCGGCAGCATTACCGAACAATGTAGCGATATTAGTTACTGCATTGTTTAAATTATTATGATCGTTAGATGTGTTGGCGATTGTGCCTGCTAAGTTAGTAACTAAAGTATCGACATAACTAACCACACCTGTGTTAGCTGTAACAATAGCGGCATTGGCAGCTGTGATATAGTTGCCCAAGGTAACTTCATTGGTATTATTAGTCTGTATGTCAGCATACAATACCGCGGCATTGGCTTGCCATGCAGAAGATACATTTGCAATCGCTACATTAGCGGCAGTGATTTCTGCTTGCAATAAACTGTCTTGTGCATTGACATAACTGACCACAGCAGAGTTTGCTGTAACAATAGCGGCATTGGCGGCTGTCACGTTGGCATTGATCAAGTTGATACTAACTGTCTGGGAGGCAGCATTACTAAACAACGTGGTAATATTAGTTACTGCATTGTTTAAATTGTTATGATCGTTTGATGTGTTGGCAATCGTGCCTGCCAGGTTGGTAACCAGGGTATTAACATACCCAACTACACCTGTGTTGGCCGTAACGATAGCGGCATTGGCCAGGTTAACACTGGTTTGTATTGCAATGATAGTCGAGTCAGTGGGCAAGTAGTTGGCCACATTAGAATTTGTATAAGCATATCCATTGAATAGACTTGCTACATAAACGTTACTGGCTACACCTTGGACATCATTTACTGTTAAAATAACATTGCCACCTCGACCAGCAACACTTTGCACTGGTGCGCCTGCGCTTCCGCCAGCAATATTAGCAAAGTTCTGGTCAATTATCTCAAATGCGTTACGTAACGGTGTGCCTGTTCCGTCGTTAGCTGTGTTACCTACAAATACGTTAGCGAAAATACTCATTGTTTTAACCTTGTTATTGAGTATTTATCTGAAAAGAACAAAGCCCGCATAAAGCGGGCTTTGGGGTACTACTAAGACCTAACTTCGGCAATATAGTATTTATAAACCTAACTGTTTTGCCCGATTATATACCTGTTCACTGGCTAGATTTTTACCTTTTGATTCGCATTGTATATCAAATTGGTCCCAAAAGCTCAAGGCCCAATCAGTTACAGGTTGATTCCAGTAAAAGTCACTATGTGCTCGTAATTTTTGCTTTTTGTAACCTTCTACCAAAAGTGCCTGATATGCTGGTGCTTGATCGGTAGCATGTCCCACAAGTACATCTTCCCTACTAACGCTATAATGCATAGCAGGGCGAACACCGCGCCAACTATCAACAACTCGCTTAACACGTTCGTCGTTGGGCTGGAGATAGACTCCTTCGCGTATCCAATAATGATGAACGTCCAACACAATAGGCACAATATCACTAATGGTAAGACAATCATTTAACCCCCAGGAGTTTTCTTCGTTTTCGATGGTGATGCAGTTACGAGCTTCAGGTGACAACTTTTTGTAAGCGGCTCTGATACCTTCTGGCCCGCGTTTACCCGAGATGTGTACGTTAATCTTATAATCTTGGAATTTTTTTCCGTAACCCATCCAACGTGCCATATCTGCATGATATTCAAACTCCTCTATTGAACGTTCTACAATGCCAGGATTAGATGATGCAAGAACAGTAAACTGCCCAGGATGGAAACTAAGGCGAACCCCGTGAGCCCTAGCATGAGCACCCACTCGTGAAAAGTGGGTTTCGGCGTATGATACAACAGAAGGTTCCAGCCAATAACTAGAAAAATCCCCATGGGTATAACAAGGAAGGATATCACTGCTAAGACGGACCATACGAAGAGGCGCTGGGAGTTCACTTACTCGCTCCACTAGCAATCTTGTTGCCTCGATGTTTTGAACCATTAAGTCCCATAATTTCTGTTCCGCTACTTCTCTAGATTGTCTATTTAGCCAGGCAACTGTGGTAGTGCCGGTATTATATCGCTTGGCATCATCTGTGGGCTTAATACCTTCAGTTTGCCCAGCATGGTCAATCCATTTGCAACAGAAACCAATTTTTTTAGTGACTGCTTGGATTTTCAAACTCCCAGTATGTTGAACCACGTTGTTCTGCTGCTAGTATAGCATTTTCAAAATCTGCTGTCAAGTCCTGGCTACGCAAATCAATTGCTTGGTCTAATACTTCTAACATAGCAACACCAACTTCGTGATTTTCTGTGTCTAATAGACTTTCGCCAATGTCAACTAACTCGTCGACTACTGCATCCAATTCTGCTACTGTAAGATCTTTAACAGATATACTGTTGTCAAGTACTCCGCGAATTATAGTTTCGACATCTCTCATAGTTTCATAATCCGACTAATAGCTTCTGTTGCTTCAGGGAAACCTTGACGTGCTTTAGCTTCTACCGCCTGCTCAACATAGTCCAGTTGCAGTTTGTTTAAGTCATCCAAAAAGCCTTGGATTTGATCTCGTGGAATAGTCATGCGAAATGTATTTTTATCTGGACGGGGTGTATCGTTAGGCCACATTATTCATTATCCTCTACAATATGTACATCATCATATAAACTACATTCTTTTAATTCATCTGCTATTGCATCAGCACTAAACACGTCAAAGCATTGTTCGTGTCTAACTGCTTGACCATTTTTATAAGCAATAACTGTGATCATATTAACCTTGGATGAATACTTCAACTGTTTGTACACACGCAACAAACTCTTCAAACGTCAACAAACTGTACGGACTGTGATTGTAAAACTCACGCGGCATATCGACTCGTTGACCATGCTTGTAACACTCATGGAAGATCTTAATGTTATCTTCTTCTACATCTTCGCTCGGACGATATTCATAACCTAGATAGCTGTATAAACTGTTCATGATTGTTCCTTAAAGTAAATTGTAAAAGCACGGGCATTTCTTTTTAAGGTGTCGCGTTGTCTTAAATGCGGACCGCGATATCGAGTACGATAATTATAACCTAAACGATTTAAACCTTCTCTAACACCATCAAGTCTGTCAATGGGCACCATACGCAAAGTAGGATACTCTTTAACAGTTTTGTACAAGACAGGTAACCCAGCAATAAAAGCTTCTGTTACTAAGTCACCGTTCTTGTAATACATCTTAGTTAGCCTCGTAAGCCGCTTTTAACTTCTTCATAAACTCTGCACGGATCTTAGCCGCTTGCTTAGGAGTGTATGGCGCATCATCTGCACCAACTGAAGTAGTACCAACAACTAATCGAACATTTTTTGCCACTACAGTTTTTGTCTTTGCTACTGCCTTGGGTTTTGCAAAAGGGTTCTCATCTTTGGCATTAGCCGCAAACATGGCTTCTACTTCTGCGTCAACTTTCTTAAAAAAGTTAGTGAGCGCAAACTTAGCAGCTTCGTTTTTAGTCATTTCTTTAGGGAGTAACATCATAGTAACATCAGTGTCGCCCAATTTTGCCAACTGCAATACACGGGCTTCATTACCTGCTGTGCGGAACTTGAGTTCACCTGCTACACGGCTAAAACCTACATACGAAATTAATTTAGACATTTGCTACTCCTTATTAGTTACTATACAAGTATTATACTATTTTGGGAATTAACGGACAACCGAAATTAGTCTTCCAATTTACGGTGTTTTTGGGTGCGTTTGTAGCGGGTTTTGAGCTCCACTTGTTGGGGTCTGAATGGGGTGTCGCGAAAAAACAACACATTGTGAATGCGTGTTTTGCGTGGGGATTTTGCAACAATCTTATTCTTCATATAGTAATTATACTATATTGGGAATTTAAGGTCAATTAGTGCAGAGTGCCGCTATCTATGTCCATTAACTGCTCAGGATCTGAATATCCAAATAGTGCAAGTATTTTCTGAATATTGTCTGGAGTCTTAAAGGGAAGATTGTCAGGGAAGAACGCCGATTTTAGTTCGCCGTCTGGTCCAAATATAAATCCATAATCGTCTTCGCTAATATCGTCTTCGCAAAAACCATCTTCGATTGCTAATTCTTCTGATAACTTAGTCATGTTAGCTCCAGTCTATTAATATACTTAGCGACTTGTTTTTTTAATTGTAACATAACATTACGATCTTGTCTAAAGTATTTTTGATATGTTCTGTACACTTTGGTCTTGGTCATTGCTCTATCGTACACCACCATTTCGCTTGCAACATTAAAAGCATGTGCAAGTATTTCATCTTCGCATCCTAGGTAGTCCTGCATACTATCCCCGTATCGTAGAGTTGATGCGCTACGATATCCTCGACCATGTCGATACCCACGCTTTCGGCAATAGTATTGATGTAAGTATTCGTGAGTAACCACATCGGCTAAATGAAAACTAATCGAGTCCCAGTTGTAGTTTTTAAAAGTTACGTGTTGGCATTTGGTACCAAAAGTCAACGTGATGTAAACACAGGGTTCATTATGACTATCTTCGTAAGGACGGTACTCGCCGCCGACCCAAAAGTCTTTTTTGGTTAATTGAGAACTACGTATGCAAGTGAATCGTAATTGGCTATCACGAAATTGCATACGTATTAAACGAGTAAATTGCTCTGGCGTAAAAATCCTGCCACTGTGTCTAGTGGCTAAAGATTTAATACGCTCTAGAGCTTCGAAGAACATTTTAGTTAGATGACACGGTCCGCATAAAATACATGGCCGCCAATCCTAGACACCGGTTGTTTAGACTTTGCCCATGCAGGCCGTACTGCGGTAGCATGGAAGTATAGTGCATCACTATACTTGTTTTGCCAAGTAACATACTCGCCTTTGAGTAAACGTTCAGCAACTTCTTGACTAGCTTCCCATCGGTCGTCTGTTTCCTTGGGTTTGTGTACAAACATACAGCGCCAGCTAAACTGACACACGTCGGCATTTTGTGTAACAAATGTTTTGACTTTTTGTTTTTCTGGTGTACCAAAGTAACCAGTTTTCACCATGCGCTCTTCCGAGACTTCAATGGTACGAACTCTGACTGTACGTTGATCTACTACTGAGCAAATTGTTTTACCAAAGCGGCCATCGCGGACGCGATTAATGGTAACCATGGCTACTGCCACTTTGCCTTCTTCTGGTTCCATACCAGCTTCGTAATAGATATTCTTTGCAAGGCAATCGACATCCTTGCTTGATATGTTGATGTCTACAATGGGACTCATTATAGCACCTACTAAATTGTCCAAGCGATCTTGTGCTTGTATTTTGACGGTGTTAAAAAAACTTTGTTGCTGTACTGCTACTTCTTCTGCATGACCGGGTGCCATTACGGTCAGGGCTAATATTGCTACGATTGTTTGAATAATCGTTCTCATAAAGTCCTCCTTAGGTTAATATGCCTTCCATACAGCAGAAGGCATTAGATATTTAAGTACATATCTATTGAGTTATAATACTATATAAGTGATTGCAAGTCAAGGTAAGTAACGCTTCTGGACAAAAAACTGCCATTATAACCCTACTTATTCTGTGATAAGTACGTAGTTAACGGTATATTTTGAAGTTGAGCTTGAGCCAATGCACGAGCAGGATTTGGATCGTTGTCTAACGTAATTCCCCTCGCGGCAAATAAACTGTTGTTGATTGACTCAGCAGTGGCCGATTTGATAGTGTCGCCGTAGACATCACTGGTGACTAAATTACCAAAAAATTGATAAGTTTGAAACTGGGTAGCGTCAGAAGATAGTGCACCAATTCGTTGTGCAAAGTTTTCTAACATCTGTGCTGTGCCAGACCCAAAGGTTACTCCAGCATCAGTTAAGTTTGTAATTTCGTTGGTGATTTTATTTAATATTTTGTAGTAAGCTGTCTGCCCCGAAGTCAGTGCAGTTGATGACAATGCAGTCAATGTTGAATTAATTGCTGTCACGGCATTTTGTACTGGAGTAATATTAGCGTTTCCGATATAGCCAGTAACTGCTGCATCAAGTGTAGTTACGTTGGCCAATAATGTTCCTTCGGCTGCAACGTAATTGGTATTTAATGTTGTAAATAAACTGGTGTAAGGTATGCCAGTTGCGGCTCCCAGGTAGTCGCACATTACAGGATTACCAAACGGTCCTGTTCCTGTTCCTGTTATTGAATTTAATGTAGAAATTGTATTACTTGATAGTACTGTGGCATTTGCATTTGCAGTAGTGTAACTTAATGTTGGTACAACAATAGACAACAAGAAGTTGGCTAAGTCGGTCCATGAGTTAAAGTTACCCTGACCGATCCTGGCCTGCAGGTATTCACCGAGAGTGTAAAAATCAACAATGCCCAAGGCACCAAGTTGTGTATACTGAGATGAAGTTACAACCTTATTAAGGTTTAGATAATCTGCAAGATTCGTAATTGACACATTGGCAATAGTTGATTTAGTTGCTGTAGTAATGGCTTGTAAATTTGCGCCTGTAACATTTCCGTATATTGATAGTACAACACCTGTACTATTTCCAAGTACTAAATTAGTTGTTGTTACGTTGGTAACAGACGGCAATGTTATTGGGCCAAATGTTGTTCCACGTGTTGTTGTTGTAATTTGTGGTGCGGTTGTTGTAGAGCTCTGCGGTACTTGTAATAGATTATTTGTGTTTAATCCAGCGGCCGCTAACTGCACCGATAAGTTTCCGTAGTTGCCTAACTGCCGATTCAATATGTTTTGTCCAAACACATAAGGGTTACCAATTGAGTTGATATTTTTAATATCATACATGGTTCCCCAGGTTGAAATAACATTAGCAATCAATGGTGCATTTGCATCAATTCCATTACTAATAAGATCGCTGGGTCCAGTATATCCTATACCACTTTGTGCATAGGTCTTACTTTGTAGTAAGTTTACGCTGGATACTGTATCAAATGTTAATGCTGCATAACTGTAGGCTGTTTGAAACGTGTTGGCAAAACTGGCCATGCCATAAGCAAACGGTGCTTGTGCTTGTGCTCGTACTGTGCCAGAGAAACTAGAAGTATTAACATTGGCATTGCTGTATTGCACAACGTTGGTACTACATACAGGAGTAATATTGGCAGGGTACAAATCAATTAACCATTGTCCGTGAGTAACACCGAGACCTAGTTTAGATAAAGCATTGACCAAGGTTCCAGATATACTTGCATTGGCATTTGCCGCTGTGGCAAATACGTTGGCAATTAACACAATCGGAGCCTGTGCTTTAAATGTAGATATTTGTGACAACAGATTTGCTGAAGTAGCAATTCCTTGTCCGTTAACGATACTGCTTGCAGCAGTTAATTGAATTGCAGAAGCCATTAGTTAATAGTCACAGTCGGACTACCACTAGCTACCACATGTCCGCATTGAAACGGATCGCCTACTCTTGCGGCAGGTTTACCATCAATGAATACTGTAGCACTTCCCGATATAATCGGATTAGGCACATGCGGTTGGTGTATTTGCTGTGGGCGATATGGTGCGTGATCTCTATCTAAGCTACCAACAGTTGCAGCAGGTTGCCCATCAATGAAAACCGTGGTTGAGCACTGGCTTGTAATTGCACCGTCGCTATTATCTGGGTCACCTAATCTTGCAGCTGCTGGCATTATTTAATTATTCCACTAGACACTGGTTCTATACCTGTTGTAGTACGGATATAGTGATTCTCGATATCCTTAATAACAGTATTATGCATAATAACATGCGATTTATTCAGTGTTACATTATTATTTATATCCGCAGAAATCATGCTTTGCATCAGGCCAATACCTTGATTACTTGGCATAAGTGTACATGGTTTACTAACAACGTAACCGTCTGCTTTTTCTTCTACGAGTTTAGCAACAATTTCTTCGCCTGTTGTAATCTTGAAACACATGATATCTCCTGCTGAGTATCCTTTTTGAATTAACATAATTTATCCTTGTAAATGTTTTCTTAGTTCTGTAAATCCGCCTACATACACATCATCCAAGAAGATCTGTGGTAATGTACGTGCAGTTGGTACTGCTTCTAATAACTGTTCTTTAGTCCACTCGTGCATTACGTTACGTTCTTCGTAATCAATGCCCTTTGAATCTAATAATGCTTTTGCCTGAACACAAAAAGGACAGGCATCCTTACTCCATACTATTGCTTTCATATCTCTTTCCTTCTTATAAACTCGGTAACTCGTTGTAGTCAATTGCGTCACTCATAACACCAATGACGTAGGACGTACTCTCTGATTCTTGTAGAGCTGTTTGCTTTTTACTTGTATCTGTATGCTTGTTGAACCATGGAATAGGCGTGGTCTTAGGTGCTGATGCCTGATACTTGATACCGATGTCTTTTAGTGCACCAACTGCGGTATAATCAACGAAATCCTTAAGGATATTGGCATTTAAACCAATCACAGGACCCATCTTGAACAAGTAGGTAGCCCATTCTTTCTCCTCACGGATAACATCCATGTATAACTGATAAACTTCTGCTTCACATTCGCCTTTGATAGCGGCAAAACGTGCGTCATCTTTGATTACCTGATTGATCAAGTAAGCTGTCCAACCTTTGTGCAACAACTCGTCTTGTAGGATTAGGCTAATAATATTACCATTGCCCATAAAGATACGATTCTCAACCATGGCCAAACTTGTAGCAAACGATACCATAAAGCGGAATGCTTCTAATGCGTAACTGGCATGTAAGGCCATCCAAATTGCTTTGATGTGATGTGTTTCTGAGACATTGGTATCCCCTAGTTCTTTAGCACAGTTAATTTTATGTAGTTGATCATAGTAGTTGCCTACACTACTCGCCATGTCTACAATTTCTTTAGTATCGTGGATAGTGTTAAACACATCCTTTGGCACGTTGTAGATATTACGAATAATATGACTGTATGATTTACTATGAATGTTTGTTTCGAAGAATCCCCAGTTATACATTAAGGCTTCAACTTCCGGCAATGAACACACAGGTGTAAACACTTGTGTAGGTCCACGTCCTTGTAAACTGTCTAAGGCTGTTTGGCGTAGCAAGTTACTTGTGAAGATATGCTTAACTGCATCAGACGCATCTTTAAAGTCGTTGCTGTCTTTAGTTAGACTAATCTCTTCTGGTTGCCAAAAGAAGCCACGTGCTGTAGCTTCAAAGTCTGCAATTTTAGGATAACGTACTTCTTCAAAACGTTGAATAGTTACTGGCCCGGCTGGATCTAAAAACATTGTTCGTTTTAAATAGTTGGTTGGTTTGCTTAAATCATATTGTTGTTTTGACATTATTTTTTTCTCTGTGATATGCTTTCATTTTCAAACTATGGTTGGCATTTTGTTCTACTGTTCTTTTTCTGCCCTTCATTGCTTTACTCTGATTTTGCTTATGTTCTTCTGTTTTCTTCTTACCCTTTAACGGCGATAGTTTAACGTACGGACTAATACTATCAGTGAACTCGTATCTGAGTTGTTTTTGTTTGCAATGACCAAATTTGCCTTCTGCTGTATATTTTACATTAGATGCATTAGTTTGTAAATCTTTTGCACACTCTATTAGCGACTCGTATTTTTTATGGAATGATCCATCAAGATTATACGAATATACTTCTACTCTTTTTTCAACAGCCGTTTTCTTTAGTCCCGACGTAATTCGATCAAGATCTTCTATATTATGCTTTTTACCAAGAAACCCCTTAGGGTGTCCGTTTATTGCTTGCCAATTCTTTGTTTGTGTAGACATTGCTAATGCACATTGTTTTCTTAACCATCCAAATAGTTTATTGTTTATTCTTGCTTCTGTATGATGTGTTGTCATCAATTGAGTTGCATAAACTAAATCTCTGTTCCCCGGATGTATCTTAATTAACAGTTGGTGTGCTAAAAAGTGTTCTTCCGGGGTTAGGATAGCAATATTATTTCTATCGTCTGTTCCGCCTAAACATCTTGGAGTAATATGGTGTTTTTCAACATACCCATCTAATATTCTATCACGGCTACGCTCAATTAATAAATTGTAATGTTTTTTATAATCCATAGTATTATTTATCTAATAGACAATAATAATACTATTGTTTACTCTAAAGTTTACAAGATTCGCAATCGGCTTCATCATCAAAATCAACAGCTTCTAACATAGCGGGTGCCTCTTCGGCATCCGCTTTAGCACCCTGTTTATTCACGAGGCTATAATAGAAGGTTTTCAGACCCCAAACGTGCGCTTGCATTAAATTCTTTGCAATTAATGTAGTTGGTACTTTACGATCTGCCCAGTGTGCTGGATTGTAGAAAGTATTTGTACTAATACTTTGATCAACATAGGCCGCAATAACTGCCGCTGTCTTTAAGTATGCGTCACAGTCTTTCTGTTCCCACATCAATTGATATTTGTTTTTCAACTTAGCATATTCAGGAACAACCTGTGTAAGTGAACCTGCTTTTGATTCTTTGGTACTAATTAAACTCATTGGCATTTCAATACCGTTGGTAGAATTAATAACAACACTACTGGACTCAACTGGGGCAACTGCCATCTGGGTGGCATTACGCACACCATATTGTTTCATGTTGGTTCTTAGTGTTTCCCAATCTAGCTCAGGAGTAAAGTCTGTTAATTGATTTACACCCTCGGCACGTAACTCCCACGGGAAGACGCCTTGGCCATAACGTGTTCGAGCAGAATCTACACAAGCGCCACGTTCCTTGGCTAACTCAACACTTGCTTCAGTTAAGTAGTAGGCTTGATGTTCCATCCACGACTTAACATCATGTAGGGCATCTTTCTCGCCATACTTATAACTGCGTTTAGCATGCCAATAAGCCAAGTTAGTAATACCAATGCCTAACGGACGAATTTCATCGTTGCTTAGTTTACTTTGAATACTCAAGAAATCTTGATAGTCCAAAATATTGTTAAGACTGCGATGTAAGATGCGACACGCACGGCGCATATCTTCTGGATTACGGAAAGCACCCCAGTTAATACTACCTAGTGTACATAATGCAATACGGCCTTCTTCGTCATCTAAGCGTTTAAAGGATTTAGTTGGTAATAGAATTTCACAGCACAAGTTCGATTGATAGATAGTATGATACTCTGGATCAAACGGTCCTTGCTTTTGTACGTTATCAATAAACACAAGATAGATACGCCCTGTGTCTGTACGTTCTTTTAAGATGCCGCCTTTGAATACTTCTTCAGCTGACATTGTTTTCTTACGTAGGTCGGTACGCTTTTCGTACTTGACATATAAGTCTTCAAATAGTTCAATATTGCTATAGAATGCTTGATATAAATCAGGAACTTCATTTGGATCAAAGAAGGTAATGTTTTCTTTGTTCTTGAAACGACGCCAGAACAGGGCACTTAGTACAACACCATAGTCCATAAAACGTACACGTGTTTCGTCTGTGCCTTGATTGTTCTTTAATACAATTAGGTCATCAAATTGATGATGCCAAATAGGATAAAATACTGTTGCACTTGCGTTACGAATGCCACCTTGTGAACATGAACGTAAGTCCCCAAACCACTTCTTTAAGAATGGAATCATTCCAGTATGCATAATTTCGCCGCCACGTATAGGCGATCCTAATGGACGTAAGCGACCAATTTCTAAACCAATGCCTGCACGTTTGCTGGCATACTTGGCCATCATCTCTCCAGAAGCAAAGATAGAATCAAGATCGTCATCAGAGCGGATAAGTACACAGGACGAAAATTGTTTTGTAGGAGTACCCAGACCAGCGAGTACAGGAGTAGCAAGAGTAAAAAGGCCGTCACTCGCCGCATTGTAGTATTCTTTGATGTAGCGCAAACGGGCACTACTAGGTTCTTCTTTGTGGAAGACAGTAGCGGCTGCAACCATGTAACGAATTTGTGGAGTTTCATATGTTTCCTTTGTAGCGCGATTACGTACTAGATATTTTTCAATTAGCTGTTCAATAGCGGCATAACTGTATAGTTCATCTTTGCTGTGATCTAACATAGCATCCATCTTGTCCCACTCTTCTTCGGTGTACCAAGATAATAATTCATCTGTGTAAAGACCTGTTGCTACATTTGTCTTTACAATGTCATACAGGCGAGGAGGCTCGTAGTCGCCATAAACATCCTTGCGTAACATCGACAAACGCTGTTTGCCTGCTACGTATTGATAGTTAACGTGCCCAACATCGGGATTTGCTTCTACGTCGATTAAGTCTACAATCGCTCGTAATGTAATTTCATCTATTTCTTTTGTTGTAATGCCATCATAAAAGTGTGGTTGACTTTTGATTTCAATCATACTTTGACTTACGTCCGCTATGCCTGCACAAACCTTAGTAATCTGGGCTTGCCACTTCTCTACTGCGAGCGGTTCTTTTTGTCCACTTCTTTTTGTGACTTGAATTGTCGTCATTGATATCTCTTAATTGTTATAGTAATCTATTTTTAAATCTACTGCTGTGTACTTGTGTTTTAACTTCAGCGTTTTATTGAACTGTTTGTTATTTACGATCTCTCCGTCGACCATATTAAGTATATATTTCCCCCGGTTGATCCAAGCTAAATTATACTCGTATCCAGAATCTGGATCTTTATAAACACGAAATTCTATATCCAAGTCTTTTCTATGCTTACTTAATGTAATAGTATAAACTATCCCGAGACATTTTGCAATATCACAATAACTATTTTCATCAATTAATGTCCAGGGATCTGGCCAATTTTCTTGATTGCGATAGTCTAGATTATAAGGAACGAATGGTGCACGGGCCCAAAACTCCACGGTTTGGGCAAGTGCTTGTTCTAACGGTAGTTGATCTAACACAGATCGAAACTCACGCCAGGATCTCAGACGGTCCTCTGGCTTTTTTTGAAACATAAATGGTTATTGTGATTTAATAATATATTCTAAAGATGTTGCTGTAGTTGTAATATAGTTTAGTGATGCCATTGAGCTGTTTGCGGTCATGCTAAATGTTAAATCTGTTGTTGACGTTTCTGTATAATCTTCGTAGTACGAAACTGTAGATCCTGCGGCATTGTAAGCAACAACAATATCGCCTGTGCGATGTTTTGTACCTTGGGTTAATGTATAAGTAATCACTGCATTGTTAGCAGAGATGCCTGCAATATTACCGGATGTACTTGCATTGAGAGCAACACCAGTGCTAGTTACACCCGATTGCAATGCAGAAATTTGCGAGTTGATAGTAGTAATGTTTCCCTGTAAAACTGTAACATTACTCTGTAAGGCTGTTACGTTGGCAGTAAGGGTATTAGTAAAATTAATAATACTAAACTGAGTTAAAATTTCAGTTGAGCCTACTGCGGGTGCTCCTTCAGCCAGTGTGCCGTTACCAATGTATAATTGTCTTGTATCATTGCTCCAAGCTAATTCACCGGATGCTAACTGTGGTAAGTCCTGTTTTAAACCACGTCGAACTTGTATTTGTGAAATTTGTAAAATTGCCATTTAACTCGAATCCTAATTTATACTGTATTTAGCATTTTACAAAGTGTATTTCCAGTAATTTTTCAAAATGTGACTGCGATCCTCGCCGGTAATTGATCCGCCGTTGGGCCCGTTAAATCCACACATATTGCACACTTTTTCAGGAGTTAGTGTTCTAGCAAACCAGGACTGTATTTCTTCATCGGTACTGTCAGGACCCACTGTTTTATATTCGTTAAGATATGGTGCCCAGTCTGCGCGATCCTGTATGTTAAACGTATTCAGTGTATGCTCTAATACTCCCATTGGAGGACACTTCCACATTTTTCCACGGTACAAAGTGATAAAATCATTGGTCTGGCAACTTTTAAAATTGCTTTCATACCACGTGTCATTATAATCATATACAGGATGCATTTCTTCGGCGTATCCTTCGTAATGCTTGCACCAGTGTAGTTTATGCTGTTCGCAAGTAGTAAATCCAATACGTGTGCTACGTCCATTAACTACTAAGTTAAACCATTGCTTGGTGTTTATATCTTTTTCATCTAGCCATAGGTTCCATACCGCAGAAGTTACACCCGGTAAACTTAAATGATATTCTAACACTTTCTGTTTAAGATTTTCAAAGCTGTTTATAACTTTACTTAGGTATGGCTCAGTTGCTGTTTGATAACTAACTACCATGCTCATTGCAATGTCATTGGGATTACTGTCAGAAAATAACAAAGGAATATGATCAAGTAGCGTGTCTAGGTAATAGCCATTGGTATTTAAACTAACCGGAACAGTAGGTCCCCATATACGGCGAATTGCCTGTGCCCATTCTGTAAACTCGGGATGCAGTAGCGGTTCACCGCCAAACAAAGTAATTGCATTAGGTTGTAATTTTGTAGACCAAAACTCTAGCCAGTCTATACTTTCATCAATCCTAACTATACCCTTGATATTTTTATGATTACTGTGTGTCATACAACCGGCGCAGGCTAAGTTGCAACTTCTAATAATAGGTATATCTAAATGTTCTATTTTAATTTTGTTCATTAATTGCTCAAATAATATAGTTCTACTTTTTTAGTCCACTCGTCGGTCCAGTACTTAAACTCGTCACCTTCAACAACAAATTCTAAGTATTCTGGTGTGGTAAAGGTACCATCTTCTAGTTCCTTGGGTTGTACAGCCATCATAATGACACCGCAATCAATGTCAGTACCGTGTGTAACATTGTGTGCTTGAGCGTATGCAGCCAATTGAATAAAGTAGTCACTGATGTATTCACGCTTCTTAACCTTGTTGCTTTGTTTAAAGTCGATGATAGCAGGTTTGCCTTTCCATACACCAACACAATCTGTTGTGCCAGCATATAACCCACTATAATAAACAGGTACCTCAACTCCCCAGAACTCATCAACATTTACCAGGCCCTTCATAATAACTTCAGCGGCCATAAACCAACTTGGGTGGGCAAAGGGGTTAGCGGGCAAAGGTTTCATGTCATCGCTAAGTGCGTAAGATTCTAAGTAGGCATGCATACGTGTTCCACGATTAGCGGCTTCTGTAGTAATCTGCTGTGCTCTAACCTCGCCAACATTCTTACGCCAGTTAGCCAATGCGGCTTTAGATTCTTCTGATTTGGTTCTGTCTAGGATAGTAGTGACGCTAGGTACTTTGTCTCCGCCGGGTAAAGCATAATGGCGTTTACCTTCGATTGTGGTGCGACTAATTGCTGCGTAGTTAAATTTTTGGGTAATCATAGTAGTAATTATAGCATCTCTAATGACAATAATCAATAAATATTTTGATGAAAACTCTAATAAGTGGCTGTAGCTTTACTCAATGGCCCGAATACCCAGGAGGTCCAAATATATGCTGGCCTGTTTACTTACAAAAACTTTTACCAAATAATCAATTAACTAGCATTGCAGAAGCAGCCGCAGGTAATCAATATATTTGCGATAGTGTAATAAGAGAAACATTATTAAATCAATATGACCAAGTACTTGTCATGTGGTCTGGTGTAACCCGGTTAGATTATTTAACTAGCATAGAAGATCCTGCATGGAATAACTTGTTCGATAGTTATGGGTTTTATCGTAGAATCCCCGGAGATAAACTAGGTTGGATCTTTAGTGGCGGCCAACTTGGTACTTGGTTCAAGCATCCTGTAGCACATAAGATGTTTTACGAAATGTATAAGGTTAGTAGTGATCTAAGTCTGGCAACTATTAATCTAATGGAAATTATAAAACTACAAAACTATCTCAAGGCAAAAGGTATACCATTTAAGTTTATGAGTTATATAAACTACTGGACTGAAGGTAAACATATAAGTCCCAACGGCGACTTTGGTTTGTCGGATATTCCCGAAGTGCAGTATCTTATCAATGAAATAGATTTTGACCAATGGATTTTTGCAGATAATAAGCGTAAATGTATCTACGATGTTGCTAAAGAACTAAACAGTTTTGAAGCAGATGGATTTCATCCCGGCCCTGCAGCACATCAAGCCTGGGCTGAATTAATTACTCGATCAATATGACTGGCAGCAAATGCAGTCCAGTCGGTTGTCATAATATGATTGTAGTTGTAATCTAATACCGGTTGTATAGTGTTGTACACTTCAAGTTGATCCATTGAACATAATTTCTTTACTTGTTCAAATGCTTGTGTGTATCGTTCTACAGCATCCTCGATTAAGTCGTAACTTTCATCAATTACACAATCAAAAGTTTTAAAGCCTTGTGCTTTTAAATTATATAAGAACTTGTATCCAGTAAATGCAATAAACAATCTGCGGGCAATCATTGGTTTGGCTGTTTTTTCACTGTAGAAACTTAATGTATTATCGTGGTCAGTTTCTGCAACAATACTGTACGCTGTATCATTAAAAACACTCACAGGAATCACACGACTCAATCCAGTATGCACCCCATAATACTTTACTGGGCCGGCTGTACCGGGTTGTTGTTCACCTATAACTTCAACACCGGGTTCCCAGATAAAATAATCTTTTGCGTAAAACTCTTCATCGTTCCATTTACCACCGTAGGTTAGTATAAACTTATCTTGCAGGCTGTTTGTTTGTACTGCATCATACACAAAATCCCTATGTGGCTTGGGACTGCCTAATAGGGCATCAAACATTTTAGGTTTACTAACACCATACGTAATTTCTGCCAATTGCAATGGTAATTGCTTGTACAGTGACGTAGTTGTTTTGAACCAATCGCCCCAGAATATAAGACGATCATTCATTTCTGTGTTTACTTGCCCGGGTACAATCCAGTAGACGTTATCGTAGTGGCATTTATCCCATATCGTCCAGTGGAAATTATGTAACTCACTTTCAAAAGAAAAAACAAGATTACTAATATTACTAAGTTTGTTTATTTTATCTTCAAAGCCCTGGTATGCAGCGCAATTGATATCGTGGTCGCAATGCAGGCGGTGCATAGTAAATGCAATCTTTGTGTCAGCAGTGGTATCTCTGTATTCTTCAAAACTGTGCGATACAGTATAATCACCTAAATTTAATTTAGGCAACCATTCAAGGTCAATGATTGTACTATCGCTGTATACCAACATTATATTCTAAAACTTTCTCCGCAGCCACATCTATCCTTTTCGTTGGAATTGATAAATTCAAATCCTTCATTGAGTCCCTGTTGAACATAATCTATAGTAATGCCATCAACTATGGGTAGGCTTTTCTTATCCACAATAACGGTAGTATTATTATTCAACATAGATACATCGTCTGGCAGTACTGCATCTACATATTCTAACACATAAGCGAGCCCAGAGCAACCGGTTGTTTTAACTCCCACTCGAATACCTACGCCCGAGCCACGTTTGGTAATATTAGCCGAAATTCTTTTAGCTGCAGATTCAGTTATTATTATCAATGGCTTCGATTTTCGTTATCATACGATTCTAATACTGCTTTAAGCTCCGAGCATTGGTCGGAATGTTTACACGGTTCTGCTGGTCGTTTCCAAATATTATGAAAATCTCCAAGGCAGAAACCTTCGTATGGTGTATGTTCCAATGGGCACCACGATTGAACTGCAATATCAACATTGATTTGTGTCATAATTTATCCCCTAGTGTTTACTTCTGTAATCCGCTACAGCCGCTTTGATTGCATCTTCGGCCAAGATGCTACAGTGGATTTTAACAGGCGGGAGCGCCAACTCTTGTGCAATCTCAGAATTTTTAATTTCCATTGCGGAGTCGAGCGTTTTGCCTTTAACCCATTCCGTGACCAGACTCGAGCTGGCAATGGCAGATCCACATCCGTAAGTTTTAAATTTTGCATCTACAATAATCCCATCTACTACCTTTATTTGTAACCGCATAACATCTCCGGTCATCCGCAAGCTGGGGCACCAACTACACCGGTCCCAACTTGCGCTGTCTCCTCTAATTTCCCAACATTTCTGGGATTTTCATAATGGTCAATGACCTTTGCACTATAGGACATATTTGTCTCCTAATATAGATTTTACTACATCAGTGGGTTGATAGCTATCCCACTTCTTACGATTTTCTTCACCTTTAATAAATTGTATATTATTTCTTTGTCTGAATATGCCATAGTTACCTTTTACACATTGAATCTGTTGGACTACAAGTTTTGTTGTTATCTGTGGTAGGGTTATTAGAATTTGTTGGGTTGGTTGTTGTGGGCACGGGTGCAGCAGGCTTGGGTGCTACCGCCGTCGGTGGTGCAGATTTAGGAGCCAGTATTGGGGTCGGTAACGGCTTAGGTGCCTGTGGTGGCGCACTAAGTGGTCGAGGTTGCGGCGCAGTTGCAGGAGGTTTTTTAACGCTGTCTATCAACTGTTGTAAACCGGCTGCCATTCCGGTGCCAGCAATCAGCATCATAAGCATAAAAGAAATGCGTCTCATTGGTTAGGAACCAATACAGTTTTGTAACAATTACAATTGGCATCTAATATTGCTTCCCAGTGGTAGCCAGCTGGCTGTGGATATGCCGGTGGTGCTGGCATAGGTTGTTGAATATATACCGGAGTCTGTTGAATAATAACCGGAGGACGAGTTGCTTCATATACAATAGCACCACCAATTAGTGCAGGAACTGCCCAGCCGTATCCGGGGTGGTAGTAGTAGGCTCCGCCGCCGTGGCGCCGCCGGTCGGCATGCGCTAAGGAACAGATACTTAATAATAAAACAAGTATAATTTTTTTCATTACGATTCTCCTTATACCATTATAAGGTATTTATTTTAAAAAGTCAATTGGTTTTTGGTTAAGCGCCGGCAGCTCGTTTAGCCATTGAGCTAACTACTTTAGCTGGGTCGCCTGGAGCCGCATCTTGTGCGCCTAGTGGATCAGAATCATCAACGGTATTTTCTGGTAAGGCCAAATAGATATACTTGGCTCCAGTTTTTTCATCGTCTTTGATATCTTTAATTAGACTTTTTACAGTTTCGTTGTGCTCATTTGCAGCTTCAAGAGCAGCAAAATTGAACGCTTCATTGCCTGGGATGGCACGAACACGTTCAATAACTGTATCAACAGCAACACGTGGTGTTACTGCATTGCTTTGTTGCGCTTCGTGACGTAACCATTCTAGAGTAGTAAGTAAAGCAGAATCTCCACGAGTCTCTGCTTCATCTTCAATTGCGCTACCTGGAACTGTGGTATCTTCTAGAATGATTTCGTTTATACGCATATTAACGACGCTCGCGGCCTAATTCTTCTTCGCCACCGGCAGCAGCATCAGTAGCGCCAAATTCGTCGCCATCGAAGTCTGATTCAGGAGGAGCGCCTAAGTCGCCTTCTGGAGCACCACCTAAGTCTGCACCGAGTTCTTCACCACCAAAGCCGCCTTCGTCACCGCCTAAATTCATATCACCGGCTGGAGCTTCTTCGCCTGCCAATTGACGTACTGCTGTATCGCTTGATTCACGACCAGACTGTAGTGCTTGATATAAACTAGTCAATACCGGAGCAATAGCACTTTTAAATGCTTCTGCTTCTGTTGCACCAATTTGATCACGGATTGTGTCAACAAGTGCAGGGATTTGTTCGTTTTGTACTTTAGATACTTTTTCTAACATGTCTTGTAGACTGTCAACAATATCTTTAGCGGCTAGAACTGCTTCGCTCTTGCCCATTGCGCTTTCAAATAAACCTTGTTCGCTTGACATCCAACGATCTAGGCCTTCTTTTACTAACATTAATTCCATGTACTTACTATTCTTTTCAGCTGTATGCGAGCCAAAAGATTTCTTAATAGCAGTAATGTTTTCAGCAAGTGCTTGGCTTAAACGTTCGGCTTTAGCATAAGTTAAGTTATCATAGTCGACTGTGAAGCCAAAGCGACTTTCCATAACTTTATTAATTTTTTGCGGTGTTACCGCGGTGTGCATTTCAGAGAGTCTCATTTGTTTATATTCCTAAACTTTATGTAGTATTTATGTCTAATCCCAGACTTTGGCTAACTTTGCATATAGGTGTATTTGCGATACTTTGTTCCTAGCAATCGTTAACTTAGTCTCGGCCATTTCCAACCTGGCCACTCGCGAATCTACAAGCAAATAGTCCTTATTTTTACGTGCCGCTTCAATTATGTGTCGTAAAGATAACATATCTGTATAGTTTTTATTTATTTCTCTATCAAGGATGATGATTTCATCTGCTGAATGATATCGACGCTTAATAGTATATACAGTATACAACATAGCACTAATTTTGTTCTCAAATATGTGAACTAATTCGTGGTTATGATTGTATACTTCGCAGGTTTTATTAGGATGTGTAATTAATCTATATTGCCCAATTTTATAGCCGTTGTTGACTGGAATACATAGTGGGCTTGTTTGAGCCTGTTGGATTTTACCTAACTCACGTGTGGTCCACTGTTTAATGTAGTCTGTTGCGGCGTTAGATACTGCTCGGATTTCGTGCTTCGCTGGGTTAGCGTATTTTTTTCGTGTATGTGATTTGACCATTGTCATTTCGACGTAACAGGATGTCCTGCGTCGTTAATTGATTTGCAATTACTTGCTCTCGTTCATCGAGTTTATTCTTTGTAATACTAGGTTCATGTTGAAAACGTCCTAGTAGATCGGCTTGTTCGTTTGTTATTGCAACTTGTATGTTGCTGAGTAATTCTACTATTTTCATTTTAAAAGGTGTAATACTACACCAATAAGTCCTGTCATTAATGCTACAAGTACCGCAGTACCAATGGTAATTAATGTTTTATTGCTTTCACCGCCTACTTTACCTAGGCTGTCTTTGATGTCAATAATATGACCTTCTAAGCTGTCCATCCGTTTATCTAAATTTTCCAGTTTAAATTCCAAGTTAGAGTATCGTTCGGCACAGAGTTCTACGTGCGCTTCCAGGCTCTTTTTTTCAATATCGGTTGTTGTGGACATTATCCTATTCGCTTTCATTTAGCGATGCATTTGTTAATTGAGCCTGTTTGTGCCTTAATAATGAGCCATAATGGTGCCTAAGCATCTATACTATTTAGCTAGGAATGATTTGTTTAAAGTATATGTTTTTGATTGTGCCATATGGATAAAAGATAGGTAGCATAAAACGTGCTGTTTCATTTAATCCTGTAATAATAGGCACTTGCTCAAAGTCTTGCATCAGCCCGCCCAGGGGTTTATCGGACATATCATATATACCCGACACTTCAACAGCCCATTGCCACATCCAAATTTTTTGTTGTCCAGTGTAAAAGTCGCCAAACTCTAAATTACTCAATTCAAGTTCGGCAGTTATAGGTTCATGTATGTGCTGTGGCTGTGTTCGTAACCCGATACATTGTAATACTGTTTCCCAATTACGTTGTTGGTTACGGTCTGTACTGTTGTTGTCCCCGCGAGTCATACCAGTGGCTGTAATATCTATTAGACTGTACCCCTGGAAGAAATATAAGTTGCTGGACATAAACATATTTAGTGGCCATAAAAAAACGCACTATAAAGTGCGTTCTTTTGTTAGTTTAAAAAAGCTATTAAGCTAATTTGAAACCTGTTGTACTTGTAACAGTAACAGCGTTAGCCCATACGTTACCTGTACCTAATGTTGCACTAGCGTTAGCCAATGTAGCAATAGCTGTAGTATGAGTTGTATCTGAACCGCCTGTAGATTCAACTAAAACGCTTAAACGATCTGTATCAACTTGATACATAACGATTGTTGAATCAATCGCTAGTTCGCGTAAAATTGCTTCTACTGGACCACCAGTAGCTAAGTCTGTTGAAGCAAAAACTTGACTCTTGCCTAAAACAATTTTAATTGCTGTTGGGTTTTTTGTTAAACCTGTAGCGATTAATGAACCTAGTGTACCTGTGTAACTTGCGTCAACGTTGTTAACGCCATTTGCATCACCTGCATAACGTGTTTGGATTGCCATTTTTAAATCTCCTTAATATATGTGCATCTCTGCATACATTTATTTATACTTTTATAAAAAAAATGTTATTTTAGCTACTCTATTTGTTAAAGTGTGCTGCGCCAAATACACCGCGATTGACCAGCTTGATCATTCCTGCTGTGGGGCTATTGAATACAAAGCCCTCTCCTGCTTTATGACCGCCAGTCCACTGTTCAAAACCCTGTACTTGAGGCTCTAATTGAGCCGCTAAATTAGTTTTTAGTGCATAAATGGCGTTCCAAATAGCCTTTAATGCTTCAAACCCTTGTGCGTTGGTATATAGATAGCCATCTTCGTTTTCGCCAACTAATTTCTTAAATTGCTGTGCAGATATATTATGTTGTAGCCAAGGAACAATTTCTTCATTGGTTTGTGCTGTGATCTTGTGGTTAAAATACTTTTGTATCGCGGCCTTAGCAACACTTTGCAAGCCAGCTAAAAACTCATCGGACAATTTGCCATACTGTGTAACTGCCTTGGTAGCAGCTCCAACTAACTGCACAGGTGTGTTTAATTTAAATTTTATACCAGCAGTAGGACTTAGTATTGCTACGTTGCCTTTGTTGGCTAGGCCAGTTTTGCCATCCCATGGAGTACCATTCATTTGGTGTACTGCCAAGATGCCAACTTTACCTGCAATCAATTGACCAATTGCAGATTTAACCGGAACATGATATTCCACTGTAGTTGGGCTGAATATAAACATACCGTTCTGTGGCTGTAGTTCGCCGACTGACATTAAATCGCCTTTAAATATCGCTCGTTCTGTTACTGCGGCTTTTAACCCATTCCACACCAATGCAATCTTAGGATATAGATCGGGACGTGCTGTACGTGATGACTTCATTGTAGTGTCGTATACTTCCCAGTCCTTTGCACTCTTGGCAAAGAAACCTTCAGGCATATATTTGTCATTGATAAAGAATTCGCCAGCAGGTGTATAACCAAATATTAATGCAATGCCGCCATCCCACTTAATACTAACGGAGCCGGGATTGGCAATAACTTCTTGTAGGCCTCGAACATACTTGGCCGCGCTGGCACTACCATCAAATATACTATCTTCTGGGTGCGGAATGCGTGTTGGTGCAGCAGCTTCAAACAGGTTATCTATAAATTCTAATTTCATTTAAAATAACCCTTAACCATATCTAAACCTTGTTGTATTTTTTCTCTATCGCTATTAGCACGTGCAATAGCATCTGGTGTTGTAGCTTTATCACGTTTTTTACCGGCAATATCTATTTGTGCTTTTTCGTCGTAGCGTTGCAGGAACTTGGTTAAGAAGTCTTGCCCTGACAGGAAACCTGCCAAGTCGCCTTGACCGAACATATCATTCATGTCACAACTTTCAGCAAAGCCTTTAATACCCTGTACCAATTTACTAATCTTAACATCATTGACGTCATTGCCGGGATTTTGCTTTAATAGTGGACTAACCTTGGGATTCTTAATACCCAGGTTCTTGGCCAGATACATGAATGTATCATAGATAAATGTTGTTGGGCTAGTTGTAACTGTGACTACCTCTGTGTCTTTTTGTTTACTAAAAGGAACGTGTTGGCCATCTTGTACTTTTAATTGTACGCCAGCATGTTGAATACTTAGATCAAGTAGTTCTCCTAGTACGCTAAACATATTGCCATGCAATAAGCCTTTAACTCCGCGTTCGGGAGTAACACGACTCGCACCCCATTGTTCTAACCGCTCTGGGTGCCACATAAAATCTACTTGTACAAATTGGTTGTTACCCAGGGCAAAGATAGGATGTCCTGCTTTACTTTCGCTTGTATCTACATAAGGAGCATGGCCTTGTTTAACAAAGTCATCAGCCAGCTTGTTCCAGTATGCTGTAAATTGTCCGTAACTTTGACCCGCTGTTTCTGGACCAATCATTTGTAAATCAATATCACCATATACTTTGTCAGGATTTTCCTGAGTATCAGCTTCGTGATGTGCGCTGGATCCTGTGGGACGTCCGCGACGTACTGGACCCAATCCGTGTGGCTTTAAATACGCATTAAAGTCTGCAACAAAACGGTCTACTACTTGCAGGGCTACTGCAACAATCCGAGGGTGTAGAACTGTACCTTGTGTTAAGGTTGTGTCCCAGCCACCTTCCCATAGTCGACCTTCTTCGCCGCGATTCTTGTCCCAGAAGTATTTGCCAGCATCGGTTTGTTCCGAACTGCGTTCAATTTTAAAACCTAGGCTTTTTACATAATCATACATGATTGCAGCTATGCCTTGCCCGCGATACTTGTCGTCTACTGCCAAATCATAAGGCACCATAACGTTGCCATCTCGATCAAACTCTGCGTATCCTAGTCTCCGTCCGTTTGATGATGCATAAACACTTGCATTTTTGCTATTAGTGTTGATACTTACTTGAATACCATCAACCTCTGCTGTTTTATTAATCAACGCAGGTAGACTTGAATCTGAGTTCCACTCAAGAATAATATCTCTTATTTTCATATCTGATGGCCTAGCTTTCTAAACCATGCAGCTGTTCCCGGTGCTACGTCTTCGGGAAGGGTTAGTAACCCCTTGGCTTGGTCTTGTTTGGCTTGCGCTAACTTGCCTTCGCGGTCGGGGTCACTGGCTAATGCTTTTAATACAGAAGCTACTGAGTTTAAATCTGCGGCGTGTGCGCCCGGGTTCAAAAGTACTTTTGCGGCTGCTTCACGGGTGTCTGCGACTACGGAGTTGTCGTCCCGGCGCATTACTGTACCACCAAATGCATCTACTTTAAGACCTAAAAATTTACCAATACTGTTTAATAGAATGAACAATTGATTGCCTTTGAATGCTGGATCATCGTACATGCCACGTGGGCCATGCTGATGCCAGTCGGCAACTCTTTTAGCATCGGGTATGATCATTAAATCTACTTGTGCATATAATGTCTTACCATCTGCTAGTTTGTAAGGAACATCAACGTGTACGTTGCGACCTTTTACTGCTACTGCATAACCTTTAGCTTGGAAGTATTGTGCTAATGCTTGTTTAGCCTGCTTCTCATCTGCTACACCAAAGTTCTTTACTGTGACAGCTTGATCTAAAAACAAATCAATATCTCCACTTGCTACTTTATAACCAGCACTACCAATATCTGCCATGACATGACGCTGTAGTCCACTTGGTAGATCTCGTTTAATTGTGTCTACTACTGCGGCAACATTTTCTTTTGCCACATCGCTTGTATTATCGAATACATTTCCACCTTCGTATAGGTACATTATTTCTGCATACCTAAACTAATATCATGCTGTTGACTTAAGAACTGTTGTAATGATTCAGGCTGAACCTTGCCACTTGCTAAATGAATCCATTGTCCTCGATCGTCAAGCCCATATTCTTTACCCTTACCTGTTGTAATGATAATGGGTTCTTGATTCTTAATTTGTACGCCAGCAGCTTGTGCTTGTTGTACAATATCTTGTGGCTGATCGGGTACAGGTGGTGTTGCCGTTGTTGCCGGTGTTGCCGTTTGTTCATCCCCGGGTTGTTGACCAAGTTGGTTGGCCATTTGCCCAAATACTTTCGACCCTTGAGCTGGTGCCGGCGCTTTAGCTGTAGCCTTTTTAACAGCAGGACCGTTTTCGATACCAGCTGATACACGGGCAACAATGTTAGTTAAAAATTGACTTACCCCTTTAGGAGACATATCAGTTGGTTTTGGAATAGCAAATAACTGTGTACCATCGTGTCTTGTTGCTAGTTGTCTAGCATATTTTTGTAGGTTAGCCGGAGTGTTTGATGCTGGATTTGCCTGTACGCCTTGTGTCCATTTATTGACCCAAATTTTGGCATCTTCTTGATTTCGCTGTGTGGCTTGTTGCCCGGAAACCTTGGCCTGTCTTTCAGCTGTGCCAGGAACAAAACCTTTTACTTTGTTCCATAGACTTGCTCTTGCCGGAGTATCCTCAGGTGCTGGCGCCGCCTGTGCTGGTGCTGCCTGTGCTGGCGCCGCCTTGGGGGTTCCTGTGCCTGTGTTTATTGCTTCGCTAATAACTTCGTTAATCTTCACTTTTCATTCTCCGTACACCGCGTTTAAATTTCTCTGGTTCCTGGGTACGGATTGAATTGATTAATCGTCGTTCCAGCTCTCCTGCTTGCTCGGCATCGTAATTTTCACGTATATAATTGATTAGATTGATTGCTCCAGCGATTACGTTGGAGGCACGGCTTTCCACAAGATTCTCACGATCTTTGTGTACTAGCAACGTGTCTAGTTCGTCTAATATGCTACGGGCCTTCTTTTGCAAGGTATGCTCCAGTTGTTATGTTGTATTTATATGTTAATTTATTTAATGATATTTCTCAACGCCAGTAAATATGCTATATGAATAATAATTTTTGTGTAATGCCGTTTTTTGGAGGCGAATACGATAAATCTGGGTTTATTACACCTTGCTGTTTAATGAAACCACACAAGATAGACGAAGTAAGATCCCAGATGCTTAACAATATTCGTCCAGAATGCTGTAAATCCTGTTGGGATCTTGAGGATCAATCCATTAAAAGCGATAGACAATTAAAAAACGAAACCTTTGATTTTTATGAAAATCGAGATATTAATTTTATATTCCAAGATTGTTGTCAAGGCAAATATAGTCCAAAAATTATAAAACTATACACTTCAAATCTTTGTAATGCAACATGTATTACATGCGGACCAACCGCTAGCACCAGCTGGGCAAAATTGAAAAGTATACCAATTAATTTAGTTACTATGGGTGACGATTCCTTAAACAAAATTAATTTTTCCACAATAACGTCTCTGAGTTTATTAGGGGGCGAGCCCCTGTACGATAAAAACATTCTTATTATTTTACAACAACTATTAGATAAAAACAATACCTCGTGTTTTATAAGTATTGTTACCAATGGAAGTACTGAGCTTACTCAAAAACATATAGATATACTTTCCCAATTTAAAAATTTAAGTATCTGTGTTAGCATTGACGGAATTGGCCCGGTTTTTGAATATTTACGCTATCCGCTAAAATGGTCAGTTTTAATAAACAACATCAAATTATTTAAAGAATTTGCAACTTATGTGAGTGTTAGTTATACTATAAGCAATTTAAATATTTTATATTACCATGACACTATTGGGTGGTTTAATCAAAACAATCTAACATTTAATACTAATATAGTTTCGCATCCTAGTTATTTTAATGTTAATTCATTGCCTCAGTCTATTAAAGATCAACACCCCGAATTAAATCAATTTTTTAGACCCCACTTACCAATAGATGATCAAAATTTTATGTTAGCAATAAAAGAAATCAATGCACAAGATCAACTTAAAGGATTAACCGGTGCCAATTTCATACCTCGATTTACTAACATAATTCTTTAAAATATTCGACTATGTCCGGAAAGACTTCTTTCCAACTGTTTTGCCGACGATGTTCCCACGTATTAATAAAATTATCAATATCCGACAGATTACTATTTAATTTGGTGTTGAGCAATAACCTATTAACAATTCCGGCGGGCTCTGTTTTATTAATTAAATCCCGCAGAGAACGAGGAGTCTTTTCCAAATCCCAAATACCCCAACAAGGGTGAACATTAATTTCCGTGGGATCTCCTAATCTATTAGTAGAAAATGTATTTTTAACCCAGTCTGTTAATCGATTATAATAAAAAACATTAAAAAGGTTTAATGTATGGTTAACCCTGAACATAACATTTACGGGAGCTTCCTTAACCAATCTTAGTAGATTATTTTCTACTTTGTCCCATTTTAATGGCCATCGTATATAATTAAATTGCTCCCCAATTCCATCAATTGATACTTCAAAAAATACCAATTTAAACTGACTCCATGTATTAAATACTTCGGCAGTGGGATATATACTACCATTGGTGGTATACCAAATTTCAACTTGAGAGGGATCTGGGATTTTCTTTAACACTTGTAGATGTGTATTTGTAAATAATGGCTCGCCGCCGAAAAACTTTATACGTCTAAGATGACTCAGATCAAGGTCGGCTAATACTGTATTAATTGAATTAGGTACTATTGAATAGATTCTCTGGCTTTTTTTAAATTCTTTTTGCCACAATGTGCTTACGTCTGGTCCGCATGTAATACATGCTGCATTGCAATTAAAGTCCAAACTTATATCTATAGCTACAGGTTTTCCAGGAATCGTATCGGGTATTATATCAAAACTAGCTTGTCTAAAACTACTAATACCCGAATCTTCTTGTTGCTTACATACTCCACATTGTGGCGTCCAATTGTCAATTTGATGTAAGTGATCCAACGAGTTATTACCGTTTAACAGAATATCTTCCTTATACCAACAACACGGTTTTACAATGATTCCTTGCTGGTTTTGGAAAATTGACCAACCATTGGTTAAAAATTTACAAAATTTGTTAGACGTCATTCGGATTTAGCTTTCAGTCCAGCAATCATCTGTTTAAGTTTATTACTTTCCACACTACTTCCGGGAGGAGGTCCTGTATCTTTATCGAGAGTAAATCCATCTCTTGCCTTAGGCATACCATCATTTACTACTGTAGATGTCTTGATAGAATTTAAAATACTTGCAGATGGTTTACCATATCCGCCGCTATTACTGTCTCCGCCTTCTTCGCCTGCATCAGTAATACGCATGGTTTCAATATTGTACTCTAAGTCGATCTTTTGTCCTACACCTGTTGAACTACGTGACTTCATACATTGTATTTGATACTTGCCACGTTCTTTCATAGCACGACTTGTAAAGATACCAAACACGTTATCCGCAGTATTAATCTTTGAAATACCACCTGCAATATGACTATGATCAAATTCAATTTCTTCTACTGCACTACGATTCAACTGTGATGCTGTTACAAACAACACACCTAGTTCTTGCGATAAGTTACGCAATTCTTCTGCTACATATTTGTCTTTGATAAACTGATCATTTGGATTTACTTTAACACTCACTGGCATTACCAAGTCCAAGTAATCGCACATGATAAAGTCAACTGCGTTTCCTGTTTGTATTTGATACTCTTTAATAAAGCTACGGATATCGTTTACGTTGCTCTGCGCCGGTAATGACTTAATACGATACTTTCCCGACTTCTTACCTACCATTTTAACTTTAAGTTCTGTAGTATCAATATCCTTACGAATTTCTTTAGTACCTGTGCTGGTTAACATGGCATCAGTACGCAGAGCCACTAGTTCTTCAGAGAGTTCTAAACTAATGTAAACACCACTTAACCCTGCTTGTAACCAACTCAATGCAATGTTCATCATAACAAGTGATTTACCTGACCCTGATCCGCCGGCAAAGATGTTAAGCTCACCTCGACTAAATCCGCCATACAAGATCTTATCCATCTGTGGCCAACCTGTTGATACTTGTCCGCCTGAGTTAAAGTACTTGTCAATACGTGCATGTGGATCTGCAAAGTAATCTGTGCCTAGATCTTTTGTTAGGCCAATCTGTACTGCATCTTTAATTAGTTTTTCTACAGGATCGTAATCGCCTTCTTCCAACAAGTCTGCTGCCTTAAGAATAGCCCTAGATAGTTCTTCTTTACGACTAAAACTTTCAAACTCCTTCATAAACCATTCTTGATGCCCGTCCCCGGCTTCGGGAATGGGTCTGAGATCTACACCTGTTACTGCTCGAATCTGTTCAAGTGTAGGTAATGTTTTATATTCAGCAGAGTGACTTTGAATAAACTTGGCCGCTTCTCTAACGCTGCCGTGGAAGTTCTCTGGATTGTAGATATTAGCAACACGCACATAACTTTGTGCATCTTGCATCATCATTTCTAAAAATAGTTTTTGTAGTTCGGGTGTGTAATCAGTAGCCATATTTAATTATATACTTTTTTCTTTCTAAGCTCAATTTTTAATCTGTTCGATTGTCTAGCGTCTATAATACTCTTAATAACAAATAGCTTGCCGTATTCTTGTACTGCACTAGCTACGTCTTTGTGCTTGTCTTGCCATACCGGAAAACTAACACTCCACCCGTATTCCAATGCCTTGTCTACTAGATTGGCGCCGGCCTTGTCGGCATCAGGTACAACAATAACTTCACGACCCAAGCTGTCGATAATGTCTGCTTGTATTTCACTACACTCATTGCCTAAGATAGCAACACCATCTACAGCCATGGCATCAAACGGGCCTTCGACTACAATAACAAATTTACTATCTCGATGTTGATTGTCTGTGTTGAATACATAGTTACCTTCGTGACTGTTGTGGTACTTGGGCTTTACATCTTCTGCAAAGGTACGAGCTGTATAACCAATAATTTGATTTTTCCATGTAAATGGAACAATCACACGTTTATTCATGTTATGTGCCGTATCGGGTGTCCAGTAGAAATGATATTTATTTAAATCTATTTTTCTATCGTTAACATATACCACAGCAGCCACGAATTCTAGTGGCATGTTTGTAAAGTCTTGGAGCCGATACATTAAACCAAGTTCTTCTAAGTTACTAGCATCTGGCGGCAAAGGCCTTGCTTTAAACTTTATTTCTTCTTGTTCAATTACTTCTACTAGTTGTTCGGGTGCTATCAAGTCCTTAACACGGATAGCATCAATGACCAAGCGTTGGACTGTGCCATCATCTGCACCTAACCATGACAATAGTTTGCGAAACTTATATGTTAAATGACGACCCGGGACATAGCTGGCCTTAAATTGGCAATTGAAGCAATGGTACGAGACACCACCATCTGCGTTCATAACTAGACCGCCACGACCACGTGTGTCTGCCGATTCACCGTTGTGTTGACAGCAAACGCCGTTGAAACTTATCCAACCTGAGCTAGAGTTAGTTTTACGTTTATGCGGTAATATTTGGGTTACGGCGTCGCGAATAGAGTTTAACATTCTGTATAGTATACAGGATTGTTTGAGTTACGTCAACTGTTATGGGGTTGTAGAATAGTAGGCCGGAAGTACTTCTAGATCCAAAGGAACACCATAATTATCATCAATGTAAACTGGTGTTACGTGTGTGACATTACCAGTTGTTTTGCTGGTACTAAAGGTTAATTTGTAGAAACGGTTTTCCAAACTGTCTATAGTAGCACGATCTAGTGTGAAATTGCCTTGACCTAACATTATGTTTGCCCAAGTAACTGGATATGAGCTGATAGTTGTTTGATTGGTAGGATCTTGTATTTGTGCAGTCATTGTGGATCCAGTTAAATCAATGGATTTTTGGTCCTGATTACGGACTATAACTTGTACGGGATTGTCTATGCCTTGATAGACTTTAATTGGTCGTGAATACACTTGGCGATTCCTTGTTGTAAATATCGTAGGATCAAAAACTTGGACTTCCGCGGTATTTGGGTAGATGTATGCTTTTACGGTGATCATAGTTTTAGGTCTCTTATTCTATATTTATACGTTATTCTTTTGATTGGCTGTATCCAGAATATAAATAAACAAGCACAACAATTATTGGACACCGTGGAAGATTTAACTCAACAGATAACAAAATTTTATGTATATTCTTATGCACGATCCTCTAACGGAACGCCGTACCATATCGGTAAGGGCTGTGGTTGGAGAATGTTTAGTAAACAACACTCAGTCACTGTCCCCAAAGATAGATCTAAAATACAAATAATAGCAAAAAATCTATCGGAATCTGAGGCACACCAATTGGAGGCAAAATTAATTTCTATTTTTGGTCGTAAAGATTTAGGAACTGGAATTTTACATAACCGTAGCAATGGCGGAGAAGGATCTAGCGGAGCATATAGATCTGCCGAAACTCGTGCTAAAATTAGTGCTAGTAATACTGGTAAAAAATTACCAAACAGATCAGAAATACACCGCAAACGATTGTCAGACTCGCAAAAAGGTATTAAACGTTTGCCATTGTCTAAAGAACATAGAGATAAAATAGGGCAAGCACATAAAGGGAAAACAATTACTAAAGAAACTACAGATAAATGGCGTAAATCAATGGAACTACGCAAACAATCCGGGGTTATTGATATCCGCAATATTAAAAAAGTAACTTGTCCGCATTGTAATAAAACCGGCGGTGGTGGTAATATGACCCGGTATCACTTTAATAATTGTAAGAATAATGAATAACGAACAGACATCAGTACTTAGCTCCTACCCTTTCCTTTCTCACGTTACCTACGGTGGCAATGATTACATCGGAATTATTCAAAATTCTGATGAAGTTATTACAACTCTATACGACTTTGGACTCTTAAGAGGAGATGAAGTTAAGAAGGTATTCCTAAGTTTAGGGGAAACGTGGTGGTGGGAAAGTAATAGATTAATCCCAATTAATGTATTTCTTAAAGCCGATTGGTCTTTGTTTAAAACTTGTCTACGTACTATGAACAGTAAAGACGTTGAAATTAAAATGGGCCCTTATGTGAGCCTAAAAGAAATGGCTAGCAAACGAAGCAAGCGTAAGAGCATCACTCTTATACGAAAAGTAAGCTAAATAAAGGTGTAGTTCGCGATATTGGCGTATTAAGCCAAAATCACACGCTATAACGTTCCTGGTTGGATAAAAGATTCATATTAACTACTACCAGGTGTGCATAGGCCACAGAATGGCTACGTTTGAAAAAATAACTGTCATCCTCGGGACGTTCCCAAACTGATTCACCAACCTCTTTCCAAGTTCGACCTATTAGGTGTCGTTTTGCCGGACGTATTACTGCCAACAACATAGCCATACGCACAATACTATTAACTGCTTCTGGCATTTGTATTAGTGTTTTATAGTGATTACCAATGTGTATTAGTTTTCCACAGAACTCTGGATCATACAGTTTGTCCCATTTGGGTTCCTGTGCAATAAGTTCTTGTAAATGTTCTTCACTCTTTATCTGCGTATATAACGATACGTTCAAAAAGTCCAGTTTAGCATAGCCGCGATCTTCTGCCGACTCATGGTCAATGCTGGCAATACCAGTAAATGGATCAACAGGAATGTCTGTGGCATATACTCCTGTATTGTGTCGAATTAAACGACCATCACGCAGGATGCTCGCAGGTGTAGTTTTAAGCAATGCAAGTGCTCGATCTCTATCGGGGAAGTCAATATCAATGTCTGATTTAAATTTCATAGATTTGCTTTCTGCAATATATCCTTAACCCACTCAGTGTCTGCTAGATAATCTTTAAATTTGCGTTGCCAGTGGTCGGGATCAATCCACGGCAGGATTATTTGAACTTGTTCATCACCCAGGTTATCCAGGAACTCAACTCCCGATGTGCAGTTATAAACGACCCACGGGCTAATGCGACCGGTAGCAATATGATGCACCACACGATTGCTGTTACCATACCTAAAATAGTCGCTAAATCCATTCCTAAGTTCCAAATGATCTTCTGCATACGTTTGCATTTCATTTAATGCTCTCTCCAATGCGTCCTGTACTGCTTCTCTACGTAACCACTCGTGCAAGTAGGTGACATAGAACTCGTCTTTACACCAGTGGTCAATTTTCTTGTTGTTTTTTAATAGCCAGTCTAAGAAAGCTGTGGGATTAATGCCACGTATACCTACCATATGACGACCCCACTTAACAAACGCACCATAGTATGGGCTAGTTACAAAGTTCTCGTAGCTCTTTAACTTGGCGCTACCCTGTGTCATTTCATAAAACTTTAGATATGCTTTAAGTCCTAATTGCACACCTACTTCTTTTTCTTGTTGCCAACGACGCTTTTGTTCACAGAGATGCACAGCCAACGTACTTTCCTTGGCAAATGTTTTTTCACAATACCGACACTTAAATGATGTTGCAGTCATTGATATACTTTACAAGATACTCGTTAAGAACAGCATGTTCTCCTGCTTTTGGGTGACGCATATGGTCAGGAGTTGATTGAGGTCCAATAAAATTGCCACCAGTAGATGAAGCCTTAGCAACACCTTGTTCATGCTGGTACCCAACTGCACACCAACGGAACCCATCAATGATACAATCTGTACTGGACAATAAACTTAATCTAGGATTTTCCAGTAGATATCTATAACTATCATCAGCCTGTTGATATACCAATACGCGATGTCCTCTAGACTTTAAGCTATCTATAGTTGACAGTATACGATACAGTAAATCTTCAGTTCTGTCAATTAAGCTATAGGCTTCTACCATTAGTTTTTGTTTAACAAACTTTTCACTTTCTGTTTTGTTCCAGAAGTGATCGTAACGATTAGCAAATTCCTGATTTTGCGGATTACACCAGCGTCCTTCAAACGAGTCAGCTTCAGTTGCTGGATCCATACCAAGAATAGGTATTTCGCCACGGCTTATAAAAGTTAATCCTAATACATACAAAGTAGGTTCTGTTGCTCTATAACTATGCTTTAGTGTAGTTCTAATTATTCTGCTGTTGGCGCTACCACCGATGGCCAAACTTTCTGCATGTGGAATACCCAATCGGTTAGCCAAGTCTACATGTCCGTTGCCAATGGCATATCCTTCCATGTAACTACATCCATTGACAACTAGATTCTTGATCATGTTAGCTCTTTGATCTTTTTATCATCCCATCCTAGCTCTTTTGCATAGGCCTTGAGATCGTCTTTAGTATTAATTTGTGCTAATAGTTTAATTTCATCTTCTTTTAAATCAGGTCGTAGTGCTTTTAAGAATTTAACAGCCGTATTGTCGCCGGCACCTTTTTTCTTTGGAGTAATCCATTGGTGATATTGATTGCCCATGCCCGGGCTCACTGTTGTTGCTAATAACCATTGTAGCTTTTTGTGTTTTGCAGCACTAATCTCAAAGAAGTTCTTATTTAAGTTTTCGTTACAGCTCATTAGATAGTATGCTTGCAGGTCTACATTGCCGCCAACTGCACTACCCCAACGAATCATTAAGAAAGGAGCAAACTTCTTCTTTTCCTGTTCATCAAGACTATCGTAAAACTCTCTGTTCTTACGATCAAACTGTGCCATTTCGTTTTTAATATCTAATTTATCTACGGTCATATTTTAACTTATAGTATACAACAATTTTATCTAACTGCTCTTGTAACTCTGGATTTGTTTTTGCACGTCTGTGTATGTCGCCCCAAAGGCTTGCATGTTTCATCTCTGCAATTAATTGATTATGTCCAAATTTATCTTCTGTTATACTGGATGCCATGGTGGTGGATCTTCGCCCTTTTGCAATTCATATAGTATTATAACACGTTCTATAGCATCTTGTAAAGCAGGATTGGTCTTTGCGGCTTGAAGTATTTCAGTCCACATTTTCATACGTTCTATTGCTTCAGTTTTTTGTCTGTAATCATAATCCCAGCCAATTGCTATTCTATCACCGGGGTGGGCACCTGCTTCTCTAGCATAGGTTACGCCGTCTGCTCGTTCGTAGATGTAAGTAGCACCCGGTTTAAGGTTGCCCATATTACCAAACCTTACCGTAGTTAATGACCTCGCTTTGACGTGAGATATCTTTGATAAAATATGCACACATAGGTTTATCGCCTTCGGTCAACGGAACTGCCAATAACTGTCCTGGTTTAAGTTTGGGGAAATACCATTTAACATCTTGATAGATATCCACAATTTCCACAGGAGCAAACTCTGGGCGGAAACTACTCAATGGGTTAAATGTAAACACATTAAATCCGCGATCATTGATACTGGTTAGCGGAACAACTTCTAAATCGCCAAAGTCTGGTTCGCCGATAAGTATTTGCCAATCCACTGGCATACGAATAACATTGTTACCAATTCGCAATACTAATGCAGGACTGTTAAACGATTCTAGAAAGATTAAAGGAATATAAAAATAGTCCGGTTCTTTGGGATCACTGTTGTCTAGTACACAAAATCTAACTTCATCAATTTCCTCAGGGATTTGATCCATTTCGTATGCTGTATTATCTAGTGTTAATATTCTCATTGGTTTTCTTTTAATATAAGTTCCGCTTCCGGTGTTACAATATATCTACCTATATTACGATCTTGGAAGCCTATGATAACTTCGCTGTGTAATGGTAGTTCGTCTGCTGCAACAGAATCTAAGACTGTGTACTCTGTATTATAATTGAAAGTACTTGCAAAGTAAACCTTTGGTGTATCAATTGAGTTGGCTACTTCACAAACAAACCTGTGATGTATATGTCCATAGTCGCCATCTTGATTATGGGTTAATATCAAGTCTGCTCCCGAGCTGGCTGTTATCAGATCTGCAGAAGCTTTGGTAATATCAAAACTGATCTTTCCCCTAACCATGTCTAACCATGTGTCAGTATTGCCCAAAAACGCTGTAGGTATATTACGACGATTCCAATAGGCTTCTAGTTCTTGTCCACGTGGGTCTGTTGCGTGATAGGTCAAGTAAACAATGGTCCAGTTAAATTTTGGATGGGCTTCAATAAAGGGCCAAGCAAATATAACACAATCATCAGGATGGGCTACAAGTGCAACTGCTCGCATATCTTCTTGTAATATATGTCTGCCAAATACTCTTGGCTCTTGGGATCACCGTGGTATCCAGGATCTACTTTACCGCTAAATGGCCAGGTATTGGTTGCATAAGCAGGAGTTTCTTCGTATTCCAGGGTCATGTATTTGTCAGGTACTACACTAGGTATAGCTTCACGAACAGTATTACTATTCCATAGGTTATTTGCAACCAATAGGAAAGGTATTCCGGAATAGAACAACTGCATAATCCCGTCACGGATAATCCACTCGTCCTGCTGTCGCTTCCATTCACTATCGTATAGAAAGTTTACATACTGCTTCATTGCCTGCTGTGTATTACGATCTATCTTGGCACTACGGTATGGGTGATCGTAATTCTCTACCAGGCTAAAAATAGTTTCAAAAATCATACGATACGGATTCGTACCATAGTTAATATTGTCAATGCCCACGGTTCGATCATATCCATTTAGGTGGCTATGTTGTAGATGTTTTTGTAAGTCCGAGTTCCAACCTTTGTTTTCTTCTTTTGGTGGAACATATGGTGCTGCGGTTGCAGGGATTTCCATACGATCATGGAATGTAGGTGCAATGATGGCGAACGCAGGCTTCTGTCTTAATACCTCATCTATCTGCACACGGATACCACCGTTACTGCATCCTTGCCTTGCCAGGATCTCTAAGTCCCATCCTAGTTTTTTTGCTAGTACTTCACCGTAGGCTGTGCCAGGTAGATCTTTTGCTGGTGCGCTAAAGCTACACCCGCACACGATTAGTTTTTTCATTGCCAATTTGCTTTCTCAACTGTGAATGGATAGTTTGCTTCGTTGTAGAATTTCTTACGTGCTGTTAAGTGTCGCTTGGCGAACTTACAGGTTGATGTTACGTCCCAGATTTGTACAAAGTCTTTGTCTTCCGCTTTACGGATCCCACGCCCAATGGACTGGATAACTCTAACAAAGGACTTACCGGGCTCAATAAGCACAAGATTAAAAATCCTAGGGATATTAATGCCCACAGCAGCAACACCATAGGTAGCAATAATAATCTTGTTAGTACTTGTTGCAATTTCATCGTATTCGTCTTTTCTATCACCGGCTTTAGTTGCGCCGGATACAAATGCTACTTCAGGCTTGTCTTTGAGTAAACTAAACAAACTGCTTAGTTCTATTTGTAAGATCTTGCCTGTTTCAATTCGGTCAACTAGGATAAGTGTATTACCACCTTCTTTGATCGAGTCAATCATCTTGGCCAAGTATGCCAGACGTTCTGCGTTAGTAGTTAAGTATTTAAGCTCAGACTGATAGTCCTTGTACTCAACGTGATCTACCATCTGTACAATGTTCACGTGACAGTTGGCTAAGTGTCCTGCTTCTTGTAATTCGCTGGCGCTTAACTTGCCTACTACTGTACCTAGGCTACAGAAAATGCTTACTTTTTCGTAATCTTCCTTGGGAATAGTTCCTGTTAATCCCCAACGCAAGGGTACCCGAGCAAACACACCTGTGAGCAGAGTCTTTAGGGCATCTGCTTTGGCCATGTGTACTTCGTCTACCATTACTAGAACAACATCTTCGATGAAGTCACCTATAGTAACATCGCCAATGCCGGCTTGTGTATTTTTTAATAAAATATTTAAACTTTGCCAAGTGCAAATAGTATGTGTCTTGCCAAATTCTTTACGGTCACCAAAGTACACACCCACATCAAGACCTAGATTCCGATAGTCTGCTTCTGTTTGTGTTACTAGGCTTTTGTTAGGCACAATTACAATGCTACGACCATATGGCTCTATGTTTTTACTAAGTGCAGCAGTCATAATAGTCTTACCTGCACCTGTGGCAATTTCTTGTATGCTCTGCGGGTTTTGTAAAAAGTTGTTGATGATGTCAACTTGATAATCACGGAACTTGATAGGTTCACCTACTTGTGGGTGTCCCTTGGGCCAAGTTTGATCTGCAAAAGTATCTTCAGTGAATTGATCAAACGTAAATTGTGTTTTGTATTCACGCAGGTCTTCTACTTCAATATCGTAACCCTTGCTATCTATATAAGCAAGTATTTCGGGCAACAAGTTAATGTAACTGCTACCACCTAGCTGAAAAAACGCAACCTTGCCGTCCCATCGTCCTAATCGTACACTAGGTTGATAACGTGCACCAGGAATTTCATATTTGAACTTCTTTACTAGAGCCGTGCGGTCAGCAAGTTCCAATCCTTCGATCTTTACGTTTACTTCATCTTTGATTATTAGTTTAGCTTGCACACGTCGGGTCCTTTGGAGTTCTTAGTATACACGTCTTTGGTAAAGTATACAATCTTTTCGGCTGTCTGTATCCAAACTTGTCTGTCACCGCCAAATAACATGCCTGCACTACTAACCATCAAGGGAATATTATGTATTGGAGTACGTGGAATTTTAGTAGTATATACTACTTTAATATCATCAGTGATACCTGTATCCATTACTTTATTATTTAAGGTCATCATTGCCCCGGGGAATAACTTATTAAATTCAGTTTTTAATCTATCGCTTAAATCTGGTTCGTATACATATATCGGGAAACGGTTAGTGGCACGTGCATACTCAGCAATATCATTAACAATCGTAGAATTGGTCATGCTATCTACTTTAAGCTGGCGGTTAGCGCACAGGCTATAGAATCGTGTACCAAACTCTGCAATAACTGTTTCTTCTATATCTCGTGCTATAGTGTAGCCCAGGATAGGAGCTAGGTCTATCAAGCGGAACAGGTTATCTGTGGTAATGCCACCTTCTTTTTCATTGAGATATTCAATTAAACTGTCTGCTGCATTGGCAATCTCTATAACATCATTCTTATATCGTAGTTCAATTGCGTAAGGAGTTTGTTCTACTGCCAGAATAATATCCATTAATTCATGTAGTGACGAATCTATTTCAAATTTATGTTGCTCGCAGAAAGCATACACCCAGTTGACATTCCATTCAGTTAACTCTAATTGCTGAACTTTTTCTTCACGAATAAACTGTATTTTACCATTGCTTGTTTTTCCGGCATCACGTACTTGTTCAATCTGTTGTACATTATACGGAAAGCGTAGTTTGATAACATCGTTTTCGACCCAGGCTCTAGTACTACGATCAATGTCCCTAATTGGCAACCGGTATTCTGGGTTGGTCTTAACTGGAGTAATGTCTACCCCTAATTTAAACAATTGACGTTCATATTTAATAACTAATTCTGTGGCCAGCTTGGCTTGTTTGTCTGTATAGCCTTTGTTGTTTGCTATGCTCTGTTCAGCAAGACTAGGCACAACCTTCATATCATACCGTGCAAGATTAATAGGACTTTCTCCTATAGTAAAGATACTGTGATTACTTTTACCATCTGGCTTACGATAACCAGCAATGATTTCCATGTAATCTTCAACGTGCGTGTGCTTGTATATTTGTGCCATAGAGTTAGTGTAACATAATTTTCAAAGGATATCAAATAAAAAGCCCCGAGTGGTTAAACCCGGGGCACAAAACCATAACTCAGGAGCTAACGCGAGCTATGGGGTAAAACTTTTATTAATCTAGTGGAATTGGACTAACAATAACACGTGGTTCGATATAAACTGGTTTTGGTTTGCCTGACTTGGTATCTACACATAATACCCAAGTGCCATCTGCACTTGCTGGACTATACAAACCATTTGGATCTGCCTGTGGCAATGTTACATACCCATGAGTACCATCACCACTGACACGCTGTGGGTTGGTGTATTGTGTAGCATAAGGGAGACCATAACCAACTGCATTACATACCTTGTGCAACTTGCCATTCAAGTCTGTGATGTAGACAGTAGTAGCCACGTTTTGATCACGCAACTCAATGATGTCTTTCATCATACGCTTTTCAGCAAAGTTTGTGATTGCTGGCATACCAACAGATTCTACACCACGCAAGCTGAGTTCTTCTTGCTTCTTGCGTTCGATCTGTGTGGATGTTTCACGTGGTGCGTCACAAGCTGTCAACGCAAATACAAAGGGCAATGCTAATAGAATTCGTTTCATAATTACTTACCTGCCTTTAGTTGTTCATAAAAATTACGTAGGTTTGGGGGCATCTTATCTTCTGGATATACACTAAAACGATGCAGTACAATAGCACGTAGAGCCTGCTTCTTATCTGCATCACCATTGATATATTCTACTTGCAAATTCTCTAAGTCACGAATCATACCATCGTTATACTGTTCAGACTCTTTGAATACTTGATTATCTACTGCACGATACTTAGGTACAAAGAACTTGTAACTTTCATAGCCTAGTAAACTAATACCAAACAAAATACCAATCGCTACAATAATACCGGTGATGCCTGTAAAAATATCTTTCATAATATGATCTCCAATAAAAATAAAATAACTGCCAATGCTACGGCTAAATCTGTGTGCCCGGAAAATAGTACAATGAATACTACTATCCAAGCAAACATTATGCTGCTCTCATACAAGTTACTTCTGACATGGCTTTCCATTTAAGTGGAAAGCTCTTTTTCAAGTCTGCAATCTTAATAGCCATACGCAAACTCATTTCACGGAACTTGTTTTGATTTGCTTCCATGAACTCGATAATTTCATCTTGTTCAGATTGTTGGAATTCATATTCACTAAACAATTCGCCATCTTGGGCAATCTGCTTGATACGTAAAATCTTATCACGCATTGTATCAAGTGTCAAGTCCAGATAATGACAACGGGATTGTAATGCATCTAAGTGATCACGCAACTTTTGACTCTTCATTTTGTCAAACTTCAAGTTGGTAATAAAGATTACACTACCCTTAAACTCGAATGAGTTAGGAACTCCTTCACGACTTAGCATATGGCTATCAGATAACCAGCTAATCTTACGCTTCTTGCCAGAGTCTAATGCACCTTTAAGCAAGTTCAACGACACGTCATCTAACAAAATAGAGTCACAGTCATCAAACACTAACATACAGTTCGCATCACTGTGCTTATATAATGCACAATACAAACCTAATGCACTGGTACTACCTTTAATTACTTCTGCACGTAAACGCTTGCCTGAGATTTGATCAAATAAACAAGCCTTTTCAACAATGCGTTCTACGCCAAAGCTCTTACCTACTCCAGGAGGGCCACTTACAATCATTGCACGAATATCACCTGTGGTTGCCGCTGTAGTCATTTCGTCTAAGATTTCAAAACGCTGACGGATACGTTCCATAACCGCTTCGTCTGTTTCTGCGCCCAATGCTTCTAAAGCCTTGGCTTCAGCAATAGGAGTATTGCCAGCTTCAACAAACTCTACCTCGCTTACAAACTCATAATCACTCATACCTTCGACCTTAACACGGATGTCTTCTGGGAAGCCAGGAAACTTGTCACCATTCTTAACAGTAACATAGCCACCTTTGGCTGTATTTTTGTACTGCTCTACTAACTGAAACACCTGGCCGCTTACATCTGTAGTGCGATATGCGCCAGCTTTAACACGAATAAAAGATACACTCATTTTTAGCTCCTTCTTTATTAACAATACAACTATTATACATTAAAACGAATTATGGGTCAAGCCCCGTAATATACCGCATCAGCATTGGCTAGCTCTTCGGCCTGTTCCAACACATCAAAATCACTTTCTTCAACCGACCAACCCTGACGGCGCAATTCTGCGCGACCTTCTGAAGTTTCCTTCATTGTGTCGATAGCGTCATGGATTGCAGTAATCTGCTCTTCCAACCAACTACGATCACGCCATTGTTCAGGGGTAGCAAAACGTGGACGAAAACCATAATAATCCTTGTGGAAATCGCTAAAGTAACCTTGCAATTCTTCTACATTATACTGGGCTAAATGGTTCTGACTCATAAATGCTCCTTTAATTAACTATACAACTATTATACATTAAATGGATTTATTGAACAACCAAAATTATTTTTGATTAGCACTATGAATCTGACAATGCTTGTACCCGCCATTCATGCTTTCAACCATTGCACGGGCTTGCCCAACATGGAGTGCTTGTACAGTCATTTTAAGATTCTGTGTCGAACTTGAACCAGCCCAGCTACCTGAATCAGCACGTTGACCTAAACTGTATGAAACTTCAAATAATTGCATTTGTTTCTCCTTGTTATTTACTATAACAACAGTATAGCATTTTGGGAATTAACGGTCTACCAAAATTAACTGTTTATAGTAATGTACGGGCTATAATCAGTGTCGTCTTTATGCAACACTATATTGGTCTTATCATTGACTTCTAACGCAGGAACATTATCCTTTTCATTATACTCATAATCAATTGCATTAACCCAATCAGTAAACTCTCGATCTTGGGGGAAAGCATTATCATATTCTGTTTCAATAATCATATTCTTTAGTTTCATTATAGTTCCTCTGGAAAATACCTGGATTGTAATTGTTTCTGACGTTGTTTAATACTGTTAATTAATGTCAAACTTTCGTATATCTGATAATCATCGATATTATGTTCTTTATATCCTTCGAATAACATTTCTAAATACCCATCGCTAGGTAATTCGTCAATTTGTTCTCCGGCCATATAATATACCATACATTCTACAGCCTTACCATTATGTAATACCCTAACTGTTTTCTTTAGATAATATGTAGGGAATCCTTCTAATGCATCTAACGACTTTTCACATTCTGCGGTAATATCCCATAATACTCCTTGGCAATTATAGTCGGGATTTTCGATTATATCTGCGTGACGTGCGAATCGAAACTCGTGATTCATTAATACTGCTTTACCAAGGCTTTTAGCACTAGGACAACGATTGGCCATTTGGGCCTGGTTAGTATTCATACCGTACGCGAAGTACTTCATTAATAGTCCTTTTTATATAACATACGACTATTATAGCATTTCGGGATTTATTGGTCAATCACCAACAAGACTGCACTGACATCACCTTCGTTGTTAAAGTAGATGCGATTGTGCTTTAAATCAAGTCTCCAGTTTTCATTCCAAAAGTACCACTCTTTACTAAAGATAGGTACAGTCTTATCAGAATTAAGTTCGCGGTCGTCACCATACAATCGTCGAAACGCCAATTGGTATCTAACACGCTCAGTTCGAGAGTGTTTTGCAGTACCGGCAAACTGTATAGCAAATTTCCATTTGCTACTACCTGCGTATCTACGGTCTAATTTAATTACTTTCATCTAGTACTCTACTAAGAACGAGCATTGTAAGATCTGCTTCGTTGCGTAAATATATCCAATACGGGCGACGTGGGCATAAATCTTTAAAGTTCTTACTCTTATTACCCCAGTTACCATACCATTGTACTCGTACCTTGCTCCACGAACAGTCAGGTCTTTGGTAGCTGGCTGTATTATATGTGTTTGAAAGATATGTGTCTGCGGCTCTGGCAGTATCGTCCCAGGCATCAAACCGTATGCCAATTGGGAAGCCCCATTTTTTAAAGGCTGTGTGTCTGCGGTTTAGCTTTACGATTTTCATAATACTGCTATTGTACTATTTTGAGTATTTTTGGTCAACAAAAAACCCACCGAAGTGGGTTTAATGTTAGTACCTACTAACTTACATCATGCCAGGCATTTGTGGCTGTGGATTATTAGGATCCTTAGGAAGATCGTAAATAGCACATTCCGTGGTCAACAACAAACCTGCTACTGATGCGGCGTTTACTAATGCTGTCTTAGCTACCTTGGTTGGATCAATAACACCATCAGCAAGCATGTCTACATATTGTTCTGTTGCGGCATTGTAACCATAGTTACCTGTACCAGCAAGAACAGCCGCTAGTACTACATCAGCCGATTCGCCTGCATTGTTAACTATGCAACGTAGCGGTTCTTCCATTGCACGTAGCACAATGTTGATACCAGCTTGTTGATCTGCATTTGCACCAACTAATCCACTGATGGCTTGTTTAGCACGAACCAATGCTACACCGCCGCCGGGCACAATACCGTCCTGAACAGCTGCTTTAGTAGCGTGTAATGCATCATCAATGCGGTCTTTCTTTTCTTTAACCTCTACTTCAGTGGCACCACCGACCTTGATTACTGCAACACCGCCTGCTAATTTAGCAACACGTTCTTGCAATTTTTCTTTGTCGTATTCGCTAGTAGCTTCTTCTGCTTGTACACGGATCGCTTTAACACGTGCTTCAATTGCGTCTGGATCACCGGCACCATCAATAATGATAGTGTTGTCTTTGCTGATTTCTACACGGCCTGCCATACCTAAATCTTCAGCAGTTACTTTATCTAAGGTAAAGCCCAATTCTTCGGCAATAACTTTACCACCAGTTAAGATAGCCAAGTCTTCCAACATAGCTTTACGACGATCGCCAAATCCAGGTGCTTTGATAGCACAGGTCTTGACAGTACCACGCATGTTGTTTACTACTAGAGTTGCTAGTGCTTCACCTTCAACATCTTCTGCAACGATAAGCAATGGTTTGCCTGCTTTGCTTACTGCTTCCAGTACTGGAATCATATCGCGGATGTTTGTGATCTTTTTGTCAAACAACAAAACAAACGGATTGTCTAATTCAACAATTTGTTTCTCTTGGTTGTTGATAAAGTATGGGCTCAAGTAACCACGGTCAAACTGCATACCTTCTACAACGTCTAATTCGTTTTGTAGTGAGTTGCCATCTTCAACAGTGATAACGCCTTCTTTGCCTACCTTGGCCATAGCATCAGCAATCATCTGACCAATGCTTGCATCTGAGTTAGCACTGATAGTACCTACTTGTGCAATTTCTGCATCTGTTTCGCAAGGTTTGCTGATAGCAGTCAACGCATCGATTGCCGCTGTAGTAGCTTTGTCAATACCACGTTTCAAGTCCATTGGATTCAAGCCAGCAGTAACATACTTCATGCCTTCTTTAACAATGGCCTGTGCCAATACTGTAGCAGTAGTAGTACCATCGCCGGCGTCGCCTGCGGTTTTACTTGCCACTTCTTTGACCATCTGTGCGCCCATGTTTTGCAACTTATCTTTTAATTCAATTTCTTTTGCAACAGTTACACCGTCCTTAGTAATGTGAGGACCACCAAAGCTACGTTCAATAACTACATTACGACCCTTAGGTCCCAGAGTTACCTTGACTGCGTTTGCAAGGATGTTTACACCCTCAACCATTTTACTACGGGAATCATTCCCAAATTGTACGTCTTTTGAAGCCATGTCTTATTCTCCTAGTGTGATAACGCCGAGGATGTCTTCCTCTTTTAAAATCAATAATTCTTCTCCGTCAATCTTGACAGTCTGACCAGAAAACTTGCCAAACAATACACGATCGTTAACAGCAACATCAAGTGCAATTAATTCACTTGTTTCTTTGTTACGTTTGCCCGGACCTACTGCTAGTACTGTACCTTGATCTGCTTTTTCTGCGGCGGCGTCAGGAATAAAGATACCACCTTTAGTTACTGTTTCGCTGTCGACTCTGCGAACTACAACTCTGTCGGATAGAGGTTTAAGATTCATTATGAACTCCTTTTAATAAAATAAATGATTTGTGTTATTGTACTACGAAAAACTGCTGTATGTCAATTAATAACTAAGTTAGTTTGTGGATTTTGGGCATCACGCTCTAACCATTGTGCAACACCGTCTAGTAGGTCTGGACTATTCTTAACTAGTTGATCTATCATGTACTCATAGATATCCATGCGATTTCTACGTATAACTGCGGCAAGTACATGGTGCCATTTATAAATGTTCCATCCTGCATAGTTAATCTTGGGCATGAAGTAATCCATATCTGCGTCAGGCATAAAGTTAAATATGTTCCAAAGTCCGTGGAATCCAAAACTTGGCTTGTATGTGCCTAATTCAAAACTAAATTGCTGTGCTACTGTGGTAGGAGCAAACTGTATGCCGTATTGTTCTTCTAAGTATGCTCTTTTAGTTTTGCCAATAATATTATCTTCTGCAACAGATTCTTCTGGGGTTAAACTGATAGCGGGATCCTGGCAAGCATCTAATAGTTTCTTACTGCGTAAACTAAAGCCACCATTGCCAACGTTACGTCCTTCTTGTTCCCATGGCCAAGGTGCACCGATATAGTCAAACTCCATAAAGTGATCTAACCATAGTTCGCTATCGTTTGCCATGCCATCCCATTGTACATATAGCGCATGGCTAGTATCAACGTGTTCAGCAGTACCTTTAAGCATGATATCAGCATACTCGCTAATGTTGGCAACCGGTGGTACAATGATATGCTTGGCACCAGGATAAATTTCTCGATCACTGATAACTAATATTTCTTTTGGATCAATGTGTTTTAAACTGTGTTCAATTGCGTGACGAGTTAAATCATACCACTGGAATTCAATTGCTACTAAGGTAATGTTTTTCATAGTTGTCTTAAAATTGCTTGTGCTATTACATCTGTATCAAAATTGTTATTGCAAGGTGTGTTACCTTTTTTGCATACTAACTGACGTACAGGGCGGGCTTGATCTCGATTACAGCCTCGGCAGTCTTCTTCTGTTGGAATAGCAGTAGTATGATATCCATCTTCATGTCGACGTTGTGGAATAATAACATCGGGATCTAAGTGCGTTAGTAAAGCAATGATGTGAGTGCTACTTGCTGCGGCACAATGGAATGGCCCGCTATCAATACCAACAAATGCCTTGGCATGATCGCATAGATACTTAATTTGCTGACTATTGTATTGACCACGTAGATCAACAAACAAGGGATGATCTACCCAATGATCTGTTGTGCCGCCCACACATACTACTTTAAAGTCTGCACAAGCTTCAAACAGTTTGCCAAATACTTCTAACCATACATCCATACTAATGTTCTTTGCAGTCCAGTGCCAATTACGCATGTGAACAACAATAAACTTGGTACCAATTTCTTTTAAGTCTGCGTCTACAGCAATCTTATCTTCTTCTGTGGGGAATAGTTCTACAGCCATATTGCGAGTAGTATCTGCAAACACGCGATAAAAATAGTTCTTTACATAGTGTTCAGTAGGATTGAGCTCGTATGCATCATCTAAATTAAAATATAAATCCCATCGGCTTTTTACATCTGGAATCTGATCAACCGGGAATATATTTCTAATATGCGGATTATTGCGATATGGTTCCGCAAAATCTGTAGCAATATCAATTTGAGCATCATCTCCAAACTTACGTTTTAACTCACGCACAACGCCTGTAGTCATAATAACGTCACCAATGGCAGCACGTCTTTGTACAAGAATGTTAATGGGTTTTTCTAATTTCATATTATTTAAAAAGATTCGTGTGTTATTGTGGGAAAGTATTTAATAAACAAATCGTTTTCGTTATCACGTATATTGCGAATCTTCTTGACAATCTCGTTATAAACATTCCACGCAAGCGGGACGAATATCACGCTGTCCTTGTTGCGAATGCCCTTGATATAATCAGAACTAACTACTGGAATAGTTGTACCTGGACAGAATAGGCCTTGTTTCAAGGGGTTATCATCAACAACCGCATCTAAATAAATGTCGCTTGCATTGATTAAGGTCATACCTTTAGCAGCAGCGCCGTACCCAACAATATGATATCCGTGATGACGATATTCGTCAAGTTGATCTTTAAGTCGAGTGATTAGTTTGTTTACACCTTCTGCCCACTTGGTATAGGTTTCAGGCGTTTGTAATCCAAGTGCTCGTTCATTTGCAAGGATGTTTTCTACACGTGCTTGTTCTGTAGCTTTCTTGGATAAGATAAAGATATAACTAGTTCCGTGGATAGGAGTTTTAATTACATCATTCAAATACAAGCCGGCACGTTCTGCTAAACACTTCATGCTATACGCATTGTAATAACTAATATGCTCGTGATAGATAGTGTCAAACTCTCCATTTGGCACCATGTCTGCTTGACTTGTGCTAATAAAGATCTTGCCATCGTTACGTAAATAATCCCGGGCAAGACGTAAATATGCAAGTGGATCAGGAATATGAGCAAATGAATTTTGTGTAGTAATAATATCAAAGTCTCTACCTAACTTACCTGCACTATCTTCGTCCCAGAATCCCAGTACCACATTGTGGTTAGCACTTGACTTAGCGTGTAAGTTAGTTGCTGGATCTACCCCAAATGTTTGTAATTTGATCTTTTTAAATGCGTTAAGTTGACTACCATCATTACAGCCAATGTCCAATACTCCGCCATCGGGCCAACGATCAAATTGCTCACGCACAAAATTGGCGTACCAATCCATGTACTCTACGTAGGTGCCGCTAGTTCCGCTAACATATAGATAGTGTGTGTAGATTAGTGCAGGGTTAACTGCATGTGTAAGTTGTAGGTGGTTACAGTTAGTGCAACGGTTAATTGCAAGTGGGAACCATAAATCTGTATCTAGAACTCCGGCATGTTCCTGGAAGTTATTTGCCAGTGGCTGATCTTGTAAATCTAATGTCAATACTAGATCATTGCCGCCACATGCAAGACATTCTGTAATTTGTGTACAATCTTCCATTAGTTCTTAATAGGTGTTCCATTTGGTGCAATTTGTCCTTCCACACCAAGATTGGCAATTTCGTGAACATTTGCAGGATCTAAGAATTTAGCAAGCACGTGTTCAATGTCCACATAACCGCCTTGACTTAAACGTTCAGCAAAGAAAATAAATGAATCTCCGTATACCTTAACAACTTCATCTACACGACTAGTTGGCCAAGACCATAAGCGAGCCATGTATTGAAATGGCACCTGTGTTATTTCTGGCGGGAATTGGCTTTTGTATTTTGGTCCAATAACAATTTTATCCTGCACATCAGACTGTTCGTATGTTTCTACATCAAACATATCGTTAAGAATATATCGACCAGACATCTTGTGTATACGATCAATATTAGCAAAAAGTCCTTCATGCGCTAATACAGCCAATGCACGACCAAAACACATGATTTCTGTTCCGTTCTTTACTACGTCCCAGTTATCGTTATCATACAATGCTTGTACTTCTTCGTCCTGACTGTAATCAACAAATACATCACAGTTACTACGTAGAATAGCTTCTTGTGTAGGCTTGATTGGTTCTCCGCAACATTCCATAATAACAATAAGAGCAGTAGGAATCTTAGACTTGATACTGTTAATTGTGTCAATGGTTTGTTGCAACCGTTCTTCGGGTTTGAATACGCCAAACTTACTGTTGACTGCACTGGTTACGATAAATGCGTGTTTGATCATTTACGCAACCAACGAGTATTAACTAATGTCCATTCAACTACTTCTTTAACACGTTCACTGAACTTGATCTTTGGTTCCCAACCTAGGCTCTTTAACAATTCGCCACTGAGTGCGTAACGCAAGTCATGCCCAGGACGGCTTGAATGGAAGTCGGTCATTTCATACTGTAGTTCATTACCTACTGCCGCAGCAATCATTTTAGCAAGTGTTAGGTTATCGATTTCTTCTGGCCCGACCAGGTTAAACTTAGGACACTTGGCTCCGCCGTAATCACCTGTATGCTTGTAGTCTTGTAAGTTCTCAAGAATAAACATTAGGCCATCTGCTACATCTTTGGCGTGGATGTAATGACGTGAACCTGCGATAGTTTTGCTTGGATCACTGTGTACAGTAACAACTTCACCATCACGTGCTTTTTGGATTACCATCGGGATAAACTTCTCCGGATGTTGACGTTCGCCAAACACATTCATAGTATGTGTAACTACAATAGGTAACTTGTAGGTGTTTTCAAACGCTACGCAAATTTCTTCTGCGGCCGCTTTTGATGCTGAGTAAGGGTTTGTTGAGTTGTAACGATCATACTCAGCGTAATTAACACCTTCTGGTGCTGGACCAAATACTTCATCTGTTGAGAAATAAACAAAGCGATCTAGGTTAGGTAGTGTACGTGCATACTGTAGCAAGTTGGTTGTGCCAACCACGTTGTCCATAACAAATTCCATTGGGAATTCAATACTACGGTCTACGTGGCTACCTGCGGCCAAGTGTAGTACAATATTGATATCGCCAATCATTGCGGCAGTAAGCGGATTGATTTCTGCTTTAAGATCATGCCATACAATTTTTAAACGATTTTGCTGATCTTTAGGAATGTCTTGCATCATATCAGCAAGGCGGTTTAAGTTACCGCTAAAGTCTAAACGATCTAGACTTACAATTTCCCAATCTGTTGTGCGTAAGATACGCTCGATTACGTGGTGTGCAATAAAGCCAGCACCGCCAGTGATTAACACTCTTTTTGTCATTTGAACTCCGTTATTATTTGATACTACTATTTATTAGCTAAAAAGTTCACGGGCACTTTTTGTAACCCCAGAAATAATTTTATCTTGATACTGCGCTAGGTTGTCTACTACTGTACGTGGAAAGTAATCATCAACTGCAACTGGTGTAAACGGCCTAGGGTCTTGTGGATTGAATCCAACCCCACGTGCGATCATAGCATCCACATCAATGTTGCTTAATACTTGATCATTGTTTAATTCTGTGTGTGCAAAACTACGAATTTTATTCTTAACAAACTCTGTATCGCCTAGGTAGGTAAAATGCCATCCTGCATGTTCGTACATACGGATAGTGTCATCTTCATAATTCATCGGTAACTGTGTTAAATTAAATCTAGTTCCACGGAAAGCATCTGGTGCTTCTAAGAACTTACGTCGGCAAGCAACTGTCCATACGTGATAACTTTCATTATTATTAACTAGCATATAGTTAAGTTTGAAATTAAAATACGGCATACGGAATCCCATGATATCTTTAGGATTAGCTCGTATGTGATCAATTGTTTCTGGACGTAAAATTTCGTCTGCATCACCAATGATACAAATATCTTCCGGGTCTGCTCCATCTAGTCCACGCATGATAGCATTGCGTTGGAAGATATCATTTACCCAAGCATCTGGATCGCCGGGCGCATCATCAACAACAACGTGAATCATTTTGTCATGATACTGAGCATACCGATCCCAGTTATCTTTAAGGAATAACTGCTTAGGAGTACTTTGGAAAGTAGTAGTTGCTTCTACAATAACAAAGTGATCAACATGATTGTATAACTCTGCTAAACGTAGGTCTAGTAAATCTAATTCATTGTAAAAGGGAAAGCAATCGTATATTTTCATTGTCTCTGGAATATTAAGTTTACATCTGTTTCTGCTACTAAATTATAATTGTTAGCAAGCATAAAGTCAATGATACTTTGCGTACTACCCGGACTATAATCTTCACTTGGTTCTACAATAAGAATAAATGGTTTGTATTTTACCCAATCAATATCTTGTAGAATACGCAAGTCATATCCTTCGACGTCTACACTTAACAAAATCATTTCTGAATCTGCACGTGCTAATACTTCGTTGGCCCTGATAGTCGGTACTGTAATCTTTTCATCGATTCCTGGTGTTCTAATTGAAACAAATTTATCATCTAGACTGCTTGTTTCATTATTGGCACTAATGTAAAAGTCTACCGTGGGCTCGTCTGTGTCAACTACTGCCGCTTGAATAATAATATCCCCACGGCGGAATTGTTGCAACGCCGGAATCAATTTTGGATTTGCTTCTACTAGGAATGCTTGTATTCCAAACTTTTCTTTTAGTAAATAACTACTACTTGTGCATACAGGATGATTAGCACCGATTTCCACAAAAGCGATAGATTCAGGACTTCCGTGTATTTTTACGTGTGCCCGTAATAATCCTTCGACTATAATGTCCTCATAGCATTGACTATAGGTTGCTGTTAAGTATGCAGGTATGTTTGGGTTCGGCATACCTGTTTCTAGTATACGCTGGTATACAAAACTATTAACTATTTTATCCATTTGTAAATTGATCCAAGTAGGTTGTTTCTTGATTAACAAAGTCGCCTAATAGTGCATACAAATCTGTACGAACACATAAGCTACTTGTGCAATATCGGAAAAACTCTATAAGCTGATCATGAGGTAGGCCAGCAAGTTCATTCTTAATTGCTTGTTTATATATACTAGACAATGCTACCGCTTGATATACAGGACGGTGTATAGCATTAACAATGTCTTTATCTAGTTCGGGAGTACCAAACTCTGCATGGAACATACCATCTGTAAATTGTTCTACACGATTTAAATGTCCGTGATCGCCGCAATTAAATACTTCTAGCAATAAGTTAGTCTGTCCAATTTCTGTATTAGTAGTAAGGTAGCTAAAGGTTGCAGGTAGAGTTGGCTTAGTAGGAGTGTAATAACTTTGGTCTGAGTAGATTAATACTTCAACATCAATGGGATCAAGTTTTTGCCATGTGCCGCCAGTGCTTGAAATATCTACTAGAACTGCGTTAGGCGCACTATGTCTGTGTAAGTATGCTAGAGCTAATGCAGGATCTGTGTAGGCAACCTTGCGTGAGAAAGGTGTATAGTAGCTTAGTTCAAAATACTCATTGTATATCTTATGTAATAGCTGACAATCTCTGCCAAGGAATACTATGGGACGTGCTTGATATTTTCTATACAGCAACTCACTAGCAATAAACAAAAAAGGTAAGTTTAAACTGGCAGATAAATCTGAGAATACTTCATTTGTCGCAGAACCACTACGTAACCTCGCTTCTCTTGCAAGTGTGGCAATATTTTTTAAATTATTACTAAACAGATCTTGCTCATAGTCGTTAAAGTGTGTGCCTAGATATAGTTCACCGTTGATGTTATGTGCAAGAGCTTGCGCTACATCGCTGTTAGTATGGTCACCTAGATGTATACCAGGCTTGCAATGTTGCATACGACGCCATATATCCCCGGTGCTTTTGTCGCCGCCACTTTGATATATTGTTACTTGCTTGGTAAGGCCAATGCTACGTACAAATTGTAAAATAGCACTACCATGCAAATACATATCAGAAATTAGAATGTCTCCATCCTTAACTCTATCTATATTTTTTTGTATCGGAAAAGAAGTTTCAATTTCTAGTTCGAGTTCGCGAGTAGCAATAACATTACGCTGGTCTGCGGCGATAGCGTTGGTGTCAACTAGATAATCGTATATTTGTTCATACGAACGTCCGCCAGTGTCAGCGGCTTTTCTTTGTTGAACAAAGTCGGGCAAATTAAATTCAGCAGATAGATGATGCCAAATTGGATCGCTAGTAAAATATCTACGTGCTAGTAGTGTATCAAATACGTCAAACGAATTCATTACTCGGCTTCTTGTGTAGTTACTCGTTCACCTAGGTATTGTTTAACAACTCGCACAAGTTTACGTTCTGTATCGTAAACAAATTCTTTAGCATCTTCTTCAGTGGTAACTACTAAGATAAAGCCATTTGCGGCACGACGGATTTCTAATGATTCAAACATTGTAATACTCCAATAGGGGTTAACTAGTAGCTAGTATACAGTATCAAGAAATTAAAGTCAACAAAAAGCCCACCGAAGTGGGCTAATTATCTATCCAAAATTTGGATTAGAATGTATGACGTACACCTAACGCATAGTTGCTACCTGCAAGTGCTGGATTGCTACCTGCTGATGCCACGCTTGATGTTTGTGTCTGACCATAGATAGCATACAAGTTTGTACGCTTGCTTAGCCAGTAGTTAGAACCAAGTTGAAATGCTGTAAAATTAGCAACTGGTTGGCCTACGCCAAACGCTGTTACTTTACCTAAGCCGCCTGATAACCATGCATCAATATTTGGTGTAATGTTACCACGGATACCAATTTGTTCAGCTTTACGTTGAGCATAGTAACCTGTGTTCAAAGTATCAGTAGCTTTACGGTTGATGTATTGAGCGTAGGCCTTCAAGATACCAAAGTCATATGTTGCAGCAACGTATGTTTGATTGTCTTGTGTATTTGTTCCGCCTGCGGCACCAGTCCACAATGCAGGAGCAGGTGTTGTTAACGTAGCTGCTGACTGGAAACTCTTAAGAGCTTGGTAGTTAGCTGTTACTAATAACTTTTCCCATTCGTAGTTAGCACCTAAGCCCCAACCACTTGCATTGTTAGTACCACCAGAAGTAGAACTAGTTTGTGTTGCATTTTGATTGTTTACAACCAGCAACGCAGTACCAGTAAACCCTTCAAAGTTACTAGTTGTTGCTGTTAACGAATTTGAAACACGAACTGTAAATGCATCGCTTGAACTAGAGCTAGAAGTGCTGTTAGCATATGGGCCAGATCCACTATTGCCGTTACTTTGTGGATTCGATGCATAGATCGCATCGCCGACTAAGTTGTTCATTTGACCTGCATCTGTTAATGCTACTGCATTAAAGATCGGGGTGTACTGAGTACCCACTGCAACTTGACCAATACCGTTTTGACGGAAGCCAACAAATGATTGACGATTGTTAAATGTACTTGCGGTTGAGTCAGACGGATTTAATCCTGTCTCAACAGTAAAGATTGCACTTAATCCGCCGCCTAAATCTTCACTGCCTTTAAAGCCTAATCGACTCGATTGTTCGGCACTATTCCCAAAGGCATTTGTATTTTGACTTGATGTAGCCGAAGTACCAACGCCCTTATAGTTAGTACCAATATAACCTACGTCTAACAAACCGTACACGGTTACGTTTGATTGGGCTTGCGCGAGGCTAAACCCAGTTACTGCTAATAGAGCTATTAATAGCTTTTTCATTTTACTTCTCCTTTTTAATTATTGTACAACGGGTAATAGTGTAATACTATTAAATTGATATTAACATATATTTAGAGTATATGTCAAATGGTAAACTACAGATGTATTTAACTTTGGATTACTTCTACACCAGATTTTCGTAGGAAATCAAGTCCTGTAGACTCACGATAACTATTCCGATAGTAAACAGTAGAAATGCCACTTTGGTATATAAGTTTGGCACAATCCATACAAGGAGCGTGAGTAACAAATAAACTAGCATCAAGACCACTTTCGTTTGATTTTGCCAGTTTCGCAATGGCGTTGGTTTCAGCATGAAGTACCTCAGGTTTTGTTTTAAGTCTGAATCGACGTGTATGTGTCCATACTGTATCGTCACTTTGCGTTTCATGGACTAATTCTTCGTGTGGCCAACTTTCCTGAATTTCCTCTGGAGCTAACCAACCGCCCTCGTCACCGCTTGAATATTCTTTATTCTCACAGTCGTTGTCCCAGCCCGAAGGCATACCATTATATCCAATACTAATAATGCGATCATCCTTGACCACAATAGCACCTACATGCAATCTACGTGCATGACTAAGCTCTGCGAATGTTTCCGCAGTCTTCATATAGGCTTGTGCTAACTTTGGCTTCATCTGCCGCGTCCTGCTGATTTTTTTGTTGGTTTGTTTGTGCTGACTTGTGGACCAGATTTGGCCTTTTGCACTTGTGCCGTTGTAGTACTAGGCACTTTTGGATTGGCTGCTATAGCCTTGGCGGCATTGGCCGCATTGATAAAAGGATTCTTAGATTTTTTAGCTTCTTCTGCCATTTCTTTTCTCGCTAGTTGTTTTTTTTCTATTCGATCTAGTAATGCTAATAGTTCTTCTTTGGTTAGCATCTGACCCCATGTGGTTCTTGGTTTAATAGGTTCAGGTTTTTTCTTTGACATTGAATTATTTGGTGCCCCCACCATGATTCGAACACGGGACATCAGCATTACAAATGTTGCGCTCTACCAGCTGAGCTATAAGGGCATTAAAACTATATTGTACTTATTTCACTTGGCATTGTCAAGTAAATATTTTGCTACTCTATCTGGACCTAATCTAAAATATTGATATACAGGTTTACAATAAAGTTTAAATGGCATGTTGGGTATTAACGGATTATTAAATAATTTTTCCGGAACACCATCGTTTAAAACAATAACGTATTGCCATAAATGCGATAACTCATTGAGATCTTTTGATGATTCTGCATAGTCTTTAACTAGTGCAGTGAATTGCATTGTTGTATCTACCAACGGCATAATATGCGGGCCGTGATATTCAACATAGGGAATTAAAAATGAAGTATCACTTACTACACAGATTTGGTCTACACCGGCATTACTTAATTCTTTGTAAGCTGTTTCGTATCTCTTTATCTGGTCCCACGAATTTACATTTGCCGGCAAGGGTAAAGAAAAGACTACTGTTCTGCGGCCAGCAAAAAGATCTGCATAATCATTACAATTGTGCAGTCCTTTAAATTTTACAGTTTTTAGTTGTTGTTGAAAATCAATTACCATTTAATTACGATTTGATAATACCGTCCAGTAATCCAGGTTGGAAGAAATGTTGATATTTGTCATACAAGGGAGCAGTTAGTTCTTTGAACTTAGCTGTATCAACATCACTTAGTTCTTGATAAGTAACACCGATATCGTCATGATTATCTTTAGCAGCAAATTCAACTGAGTCGTCAACTGACCATTGACGTTCTAATTGACTTGCGTACATACTTGCTTCTTCAAACGCTGCTTGATCAACTGCGTCCAATGATTCCCAGAATGCTTTACTGATAATAATACTAGTCAGGAACAAACTGTGTTTTGTGTTGATAAGATGCTTCTTATTTGTACCTTGGAATTGTGCTAGGTAACGTGGAATAGTTGTTTCTAAAAGAGTAGAATTAAAACCTTCTTCTGTAACTTTCTTTACATAATCTCTAATAGAGAAAGATTCAGGAACACCGCCAAGTGCAAGTACAGTATCAACTGCTACAGGATTTGTATTAATTGCATAGCTTAACCCCTTCATATCACTAATGTCGTTGATCGGAGTTTCTGATACTACACAACGGAATCCGCCACTGTAAGTAAATGCCATTCCTTTAGCCGGGCTTGTTTCTTCAATAGTACCCAATAGGCCTTTACCAATTGGTCCTTCAAATACGCGACTTGCATGTTCATGATCACGAAATAAGAATGGCATTTCAAGTGCCCAAAAATCTGTATTACACCACATGGCCAATTCATTAATATGAACTTGGCTAATTTCAATGTTGCCTTGTTCCATTTCGATGATAGGACCGTTATCACGGTAAAAGTTACCTAGGTTGTTTTCGTAGCCAGTAAGTTTAGCTTGCTCAAAATAATGGGATGGTGTGAAAATTTCTATTTCAAATTTGCCATCGGTTAATTCAGCAATTTTAGCACTAAACGCTTCAGCTGTACGTAAAAATAGCTTTACAGGTTCATGTGCAATTAGCCAGCGGATTTTTGTTGTTTGACTCATTTGGGGATTCTCCAGTTTCGTGTGATACGATTGTATAGTATTATTTATGAATCTGAATAAAATAACCAAAATATCAATAAATTTGGGCATACTAAAATCTGCTTTTCGACAGTGGACCGCAATGCCAGTCGGGAGCTACCCAACCAATAAGGCTCGCCTTCGCAGGCTCTTTCACGGGATCTAGCAACACTTTCACAGTTTTAAAATAACTTGTACCCTCGGAAGTATCCGAAATTGCAGTATCAGTGCCACGGGGCCGGTCCTACGACTGTTACTCATACTCCCACATGTATCAGATGGTCGCCACACCATATGCCCAAACTTATTGCTACTTGGCGGAAGCGGTGAGATTCGAACTCACGATACAGTTGCCCGTATGCCTGCTTAGTAGGCAGGTGCCATCGGCCACTCGGCCACGCTTCCGTTACTTTTATCTTGTTACTTGTCTTACTAACTTATACCAATAATACCGTAAACCACGGTATGTAGGGAACCAGTCGAATATATCGCCAGGACCAACTTCTTTAGGAATGTTACCGTATGCTCGATCAATTGTATTTTTTTGCTTTGACATACTTTCCCTTTATTATTGGTGCGACTGGGCGGACTTGAACCGCCATGCCGTGAAGCGTCAGATTTTAAGTCTGATGAGTATACCAATTTCTCCACAGTCGCATTAAACTTATTTAATCTTTTTGTAGTACTCTTGATCTACTTTTCCGTGTTGAATTTCTAACAATGCTGTCATAACACCGTGATGGTGTTCCATATGAATACTACGTGAATTGCCTGCTTTAATTTCACGGGCACGTTGAGCAGCCATAATAATCAACTCAAACTTATTACCGCCGGACTCTTTAACGCATTTCTCCACGTCTAGGTGTTCATGACGACTGTGATATTTTGACATTTTGTTCCTTTAGTTAATTAAGTAGCTAGTATAATACAATTTTGTATTTGTGTCAATGGTTAATTAAATATTTTATTAATAGCAGGTTACTTAATAAATAGTTGTATCTAAGTAGTAAACCACCACAATGTCAACCAAAATAGAACATACCTCTGCCGGCGGAGTCCGCTTTGAACCAAATAAAAAATTAGGTTACTATGTTGTTAATAACGAAATTTATTACAACAAGAACCAGGCCATGCTCGTTGGGTCTAAACAACCGGGTGATGTAGGCGGACTTAATAACGATCCTGTTCGCTGGTTATTCAACGAAGATACTTTTATTCGATTTCCGTGGCACGAAGAACCTAATGTTCCATTAAATGAATTGTACCGCATACGTGCTCAACAGTTGCGCGACCAGTATGACTACATACGGTTAGAACTAAGCGGCGGCGCAGATAGTACCACTGTAGCGTATGCGTTTTTATTAAATGGCATACGATTAGATGAAGTTGTATTTCGATATCCTGAAAAAGGTTCTAAGGATGTATCAAATAATCCGTGGGATACCGAAAGTCGAAATCATTTGAGTGAATGGGAATTTGCAGCTAAGCCATTATTAAATTGGATCAAAACTAATTATCCAGAAGTTAAAGTTACTGTACACGATTTTACCGATAACATAGTCAATGAAAAAACCAATGATGAAAATTGGATTTACAAAACACGACACTATATACATCCTGGTCATGTGCATAAGCACACAATAGATAAAGAATTGGCTGACACCGGCAAGCGTATTGCTGTTGTTTTCGGCATTGACAAACCCAAGGTTTGTATCAAGGACAGTAAATTCTTTATGTATTTTGTTGATAGTCAAGCAAGCAATAATCACCCCGAGATTGGTGACTACACCAATATTACCAACGAATTCTTCTACTGGTCACCCGATGCTTGCGAGTTACTGGCTAAACAGGCACACATGATTAAGAATTGGTTTAGTATGCCGGCACACTATGCCATGAGTCATATCCTGCAATGGCCCAACCATGATTATAGTACTCGCACATTCCGAGAACAAATTCTCAAACCTATCATCTATTCTGACTACGATTTTAATACCTTCCAAACTGCTAAGAGTACTACTGCTATTAATGCAGAGATGGATACATGGTTCTTTACAAATTTTAAAGATACTGATTTATATGCAACTTGGACAGCTGGCGTAGATTATTTAAAAACAAATCTTGACAGCAGATACTTTCAATACTATCGTAACTGTGTAAGTGATCTTAAACAATACCAAACTCCATTTTATTATATCGGAGATAGTACTATACCAGTTGCTAATAAACCGTTTTGTGTATCAAAGCAAGAAATACTCAATGATCAAACTACCTACGTACATTGTATACGTGGTAAACTGTCAATTTATTAGATTAATGTAGGGATTCCACCTACACCCACCTCGTTTTAAAGTCCGCGTGTCCAGGACTATTACATTGCAGGACCGTTACTGTTCCTGAATCCCACAGTACCGCCTTCTGCTTCAATCCTTTTTAATACATCTTCAAAAAGAATCGGTGCCCAGTCAGTTTGCTCTACGCATACTGCATGATAGCGTGGATCAATTACGCCATCTTTCATAACACGATTGGCGTGAGTATGTCCGTGTATGTTGCAACCAAAGCGACCAAGACTTTCTTCGTGAATAGGAATGTGACTAAGAATAAGTCCGTTCATAACATGGTAGGCACGAAGTTCTCTAAAGTATTGACGGTATTCGTCATCTCGAAAGATATCGTGGTTACCACGAATTAAAACTTTGTCGCCGTTAAGTCTGGATAAAACTTTTAACGCTTTCCGATTAATAACAACATCGCCTAAGTGATAGACTTTGTCGTTGGGTCTAACCCGGTCATTCCATGCTGTAATCATGGCCTCATCCATTTCCGCAGGATCATCCCACGGGCGAAGTTTTGTAATACCATCGTTGCGTGTGAAGCGACATACACCATGATGACCAAAGTGCGTATCGCTAACTAAAAATACTGCTGGCATATTATGCTCCTTTCTTTATATGCTTAATAAAAATGTATCAACTTGTAAAGAGTTGACCGATTCGAAGTATCCCGAACCCGGGTTATGTAGCGTAACTGTGTTACCTTCATCGTCTTTAACTGGGATTGAATACTGCTCGGTGTCTGCCTGGAAAGCCGCCAATGCTCGTTCGGCAACATCTGCGTTTTTAAATACCCACAAGATCTCGCCATATCCATCGCCGTGCCCAAAGCTATCCCCGGATCCGTAAGTCATCCAAAGGATATACAAAGGAGTACCTGCTTCTGCTTCAAACGAAA
>Ga0316221_1000226_pt1 | contig 81239 bp, 117 predicted proteins | sample TBH18007metaG_FD_206003 | JGI IMG/M metagenome (GOLD analysis project Ga0316221, IMG submission 206003) | Freshwater microbial communities from Trout Bog Lake, Wisconsin, USA - TBH18007 | ecosystem: Environmental > Aquatic > Freshwater > Lake > Hypolimnion/Profundal zone | place: USA: Wisconsin... | reverse complement strand
GGACGTTGCTGTTGTAGCAAGCAGCCCCGAAGAAGCAACCGAGAAACTAAATCAGTGGTTGGATGGTCAGCAACTGATAGATAAGCAATTAGAGTCTGACTTCTGGTGGGACAACATCGATTGGGATGATTGGGCTATCGTAAACACAGGAGAGGAAGCATAGTGAGTAAGAAATATCCTATTTGTTTAACATGCGGTATGGAGTTAGATACTCCATTAAAGCACCCATGTGACGAATGTGATGATGGTACATGTGATGAATGCTGGGGAGTATAATGGATGAAGTAACTAAAGATAACCTAGAAGAATGGTTTGAAGAGATTGATTTCACTGATTTAGATCAAGATGATCTCGATGAGTTAAACAATGAGCTGGACAAAGCTCGGGCATCAGTCTTTGAAACATTCCTCAATGAGTTCCCAATCAAGTAAGGAGTAAGTTATGATATGTGAACCATGTGATCATGGACCTACTGTATATGAAAACTATTGTCAGCATTGCAATGGTTTATGCCCCATATGTAGTGAGATGGGTGAGTGTGACACCTGTGGTAGAGAATATGAATTAGCTAGTCGTGATGGTCGTTGTGGTGACTGTGGTGACTGTAGTTCATGTTGCACACATACTTAGGAGGAAACAATGAGTAAGTACCTTATCCGCGACTGGATGAACAACATCCTGTTTGATGGTATTGAGTTTGATAGTTTTGAGGAAGGGTGGGGTTGGTTGTACGTCAACCACCCTGAGCCAGATGAATCAAGCCCCGACTGGATTGACGGTTGGAACGACGATTGGTTCGTAGTAGAGAAAGGTTACACAGTAACCGGAAACAAGGAGGAAGAGTAATGGATCCAGAGACACTAGAGGCAGCAATTAGCCTAACTAAATGGGCTATCAATGATTCAGAGAAAGATGGCAGCGTAGAACGTGCTATCCATAATCTTAAACGTGTCTACGGTTTCTTGACAGATACAGAAGTAGGAGAATAAGTATAATGGAATATCATTACGTGGTAACGTGGTCTGAGAGTAAAGGTTGGTACATAGATTGGGAAACAACTCTTGCCCGTTTTGATAAAGGTAAGAACGTTTTTGTACCTAACTTAAACGAGTGGGTATTTGCTGATCCTTTCACAGAAACTGGTGAGACTGAGAGGGATATATTGTACGAGTTCCAAGACACATTAGATCAATTAAACAACAACAACTGGAAAGAAGTGTCATGAATAAAAATGAGCTGATCGAAAAGATCATGAAGTTTTATCCGTTTGAGTTGGGAGATGATCCCTATAAGTGCGGTCAATCGGATACTCTCGACAGAGTAATTGAACTAATAGTTAAGGAGATGTAAGCTATGACTTACACAATCCAATTTGATTCAGATGTATATGATGATACATTACCAGATGGTTATATGCGCAATGCCTCTGGACAAGTAGTGCAAGTAAGTTACTGCTGCAGCAATTTTGCCAATGGCTATGACTGTGGCTGTGCTGAGTATTAATTAATGAATCGAAACGCCGGGAGGCGTATTCATAGGGTTGACCGCCTATGGACTGATGAGATAGGTTAAATAAAGGATACATCATGGATGATGAACAGGTAGAAGAACTAGTAAGCGACATGTACAATGGGAAAATTAGCCCTGTTTCTATGTATCGTGAGCTTGAAAGCTACGGCTTTGATGGAGATCTAGTAGACTTCCTATAAGGAAGCTAACTCCTCGCATTTCACATATAACAATAAAAATAAAGGAGAAACAATGGGATATTACGAACCAGATGATGAACCAGAACCGATTGAAGAGGAAGCTACTAGAGATGTAGAATGCCCTTGTGGTGAACCACATACTGGTATCGAAGGCATCACTATGACTTGTTACTCACACAATCGCAGTGGGAGTATATATAGCGGTGGTTGGGTAACTAGCGGTAGCTGGGGTGATGGAGAAGGTACATTCTATTATATCTGCCCTAAAACAGGAAAGGAGGAAGAAGTAACATTTGACGCTTCATATGAATACATCGACTCATACGAGTACGATGGAGAATATTAAATAAGAGTAAGGCATATAATGCAAGTAATTGGCGAAGACAAAATTTCGCAAGTACAGTCTATGGTCAATCAATTAGACGAAGTAAGTAAATGCTTCACTGAATTGTTAGAGGGTTTTGAGATCTATAACAATCACAAGGGAAGCCTTAACATATCAGTCTATGAGGCAGCTTTAGCTCTGTACGAATGTGCTTTGAAAGCTATGGAAGAGCAGATAAGTAACATGAATATCCACATCAAAAGCATTAATAAGCTGTTAAGTTAGAATTGCCGAAACACCGGGAGGTGTACGGAGAGGATTAGTCGTCTCTCCGCCGATGATGGCTAGACTATAACAAGGAAGGAACAATGATGGTAAGCAAACTTACTGATATTATTTCTAGGGTACAAAAAATCTTACGCTTAGCGGAGAGTAGTAATCACCCTGGAGAAGTAGCAGCAGCTCAATCACTTGCTCAGGAGCTCATTACGCAATACCAGATTGAGGAAGCTCAGCTTAATAACCATGTGGGTTCTGGTGGCATTACTTCATCAAGGATTGAAGTAAATAAACCATATCTTATTGATAAGAGTGTGCTACTTAATTCCATTGCTAAACATAACTTTTGCAAGGTATTGCGAGGAGATGGTTACTGCATGATCTATGGTTATCAAAGCGATATTGATTTTTGCTTAACTCTTTACGAGATCCTTTGTCCCCATATGGTTAGCGAGATGAAAATTAAGTTAGAAAAAGCTAAGGCTATTTATAATGATACTTTGCCAGTTAAAGCTTGGACAAAGAGTTTCTTTGCAGGGTATGCTGTTACTATTAGTGAACGTATCAAAGAATCTAAGGCCAAAGTCATTAAGGATAATGAAATTATTGGTACATCAGTGGAGCTAGTAGTCCGAGATAAGCAGCATGCTATCGAAGATTATTTTCAAAGTGTTGGTAAAAAGAAATCCAGACAATCAGATAAGTTAACTTCTATTAACGGGTACGATGCTGGTATACTAAGTGGCAAGAACGCCAACTTAAATCAGACTGTCATAGAAGGATAGATATAAACATGAAAATAGTTTATGCATTACTCTATGATACCAGCTACAATAGCATGGAAATATCTGGACTATATACTAGTTTAAATAAAGCCCAAGCTGCTGTGCCTGGAGCTGAATGGAAGAAACACGAGAACTTAGCCATGTGGGAAGCTCTTGCTGGTGATAAGTACTGGTGCATCAATGTTCATGCACTATTAGATTAATCCGTGTGAAGGCGCACCTGGGTATGTGCAAAAACTACCCTCAGAATATATCTCTAAACTTTTTCATCGTCGGCCTCTTGACATACCACCGTAGTCACGGTTTGCTCGCTGAGCACCGAATACTCTTAGCCTATCTCTGGCAGAGACAGGTTGCATATCACTAGAATTACGTGTGTGATAGCCACCTTGAGAACCAGGGTATAGATTGGTGTTGCTAAGACGATCACGCATCTCTAGCTTAACGAAGTTGTCTTCGAGCAAACCATCAACAATAACCATGATGCAGTCCGAGAGGTCTTCTGTGCGAATAGGACCAAAGTCCTGCTTACGTACCCTACCATTAATCTCTTGAAGGAATTTAAGTTCTTGTTCTAATAAGCTAGTGCCATCAGGACCAAAGTCATCTCGGTATGAGTGGATCCAGTTCATACCAATAGCAGATTTGAAACGTTCTGCACGCTTCATGTTGCTTTCCTTGGAGAACTTTTCTTCACGTATCTTAACCTTATGTGGTGGGTTAAGCTGCGATAGACGCTTCTTTAGTCTAGGAAGCGTAACGAAAGCACCATATTGGTCGAATGAGAATACTTTAGTAGTACGGAACGAGCATAGTATGTCTACAAGCTCTTCTTCTACCTGCTCATAGTCGATCTGATGGTCTTCATAGTCTTCAGGATCCCATACCTTAATCCAGTCAATGATAACGTGGTACCATTCTTCGCCATCTTCTTCGTCATACATCTTTTCAACGTGACCAATCATCGCAGCAGTGTTAGCACCACTCTTCGATGGGTCGCAGTGCCCCTGATAAATTACGCTAAACTTACCTTCGAAAACTGGCTCGAGGATACGAGTCTCACCCTTAGAGTCAATGAATGGTTCGAACATACGCTCAACCATCTTAGGGTTAAGGTAAGCGTTGGTAACTTCAGCCCACTGGCTCATCCGCTCTACCTTAAAAGCATCAGGCTCACGTTTTTCAAGGAGTTTCATGCTTTCATCATATTCTTGAGGAGCACCACGGAAATTAAACCCACCTGTTGCTCGTGGGTCTGCCCAGTCTTCATAGGGGCCCCATGAAGGGAGCTGAGCCATCATCATGTTGGGATAAGCGGGAGTGTTCTCTTCTACGTTACGCTCTAGGGCAGACTCGTACAAGTTATACGCTTTACCAACTTTTGTGAATGGTGACGACGGTATATAGATAAAACCATCTTTGTTGAATTGGTCCAATGCGGGAGTAATAGCGTTATAGACTTCTTCAGACGTTCTGGCGCCACCTGTACCTTCGATCATGTGTGCGAACTCGTCGAACAGAACTGAGTATACCGTAGCACCACGACTGGCTTTAGAGTTACTCGTAACAGCCATATTCCGAACACTAGCGATCAAACGACTTGGTCGTAGACCTCTAGCTTCGAATGCTGCAATACGTCTAATGTCTGCAGGAGTACGCAACGCAAGGAAATGCTCTTTAGAGTCAGCGATATATGGCTGGAAGCAAGGAGCATCAATGATCGTGTTAGAAAGGTCAGCAAATTGGTAGCGCTTAGCCTGTTCAATGTTGGTAGCTACGCACAACGTATAAATATCTTTAGATTTATCGATGCCGTAATACCATTGGGGATCATCTAGCATAATTAGCTGCCAATTAAGATACGCACCCATGATACCACCAATGTGGCCTTTACCACCACGACGACCAGTGATATTGACTACTTCACGGAAATGTTTATAGCCATTTGCTTTAAGGTAATCTACGCGCTCAAGAACATCAGGGGAGACACCAATTGCCACTCCATTGCGATCAAAATTCTTTGTCCATTCATCAATGACTTCATAGTCATAGTCTGTCATGTGTTCTGTTTCCAGGCACATAAGTCGGAGTAAAGTCTTTTGACGAGGGTATAGCTTACGGCCTAAGAATTCGGGGTGCTCAGCGAACGTAACAATGTCTGGTAGCTCTGGGTTCTCTTTGAGGCTTTTCTTCGCTATCTCAAAGAAGTCATTTTGACCACGTAAGATATTGGCATTAGAATTCTTAGTTATCTTTGGCAAGGTCTACCAATCTGAATCAAGGTTACTATAACGCTCAAGCCATGGGCTAGTGTTATGGTCAGATTCATCAGCCGAGACATGGCTAACGACAGTGTAGGAATCACCTATACTATGGTCAGCGTAGTTAGTAGCATTAGCAGCATTGCCTCTGGCCTTTTCCTTCATAGCATCTTTGCACTCTTGGCCACCCTCTTTACCACATTTCCCAGGCTTGGTGCCCTTAGGACGACCACAGCTCAAGCAACCTAGAGCGGCTTCTTTTCTATCACCACTACCGTGCTTACTTACCATCATAGCAGCGAAAGAGGCTTCAGCCTTTTCTTTTGTGTCGTGGTGCGACAGTACCTTACCGGTACCTTTTTGTGTAATGACCCACTTATCGCCCTGCTTCTCAATGTACTGGTTAGCAGTCTTTTCATTAGCGTATCGTTCGTTAAATTTCATTAGTCTTTCTCTTTCTTTCCGCCGCCATGCTTCTTTACGATGCTAGCTGCCCATGATTTACCAGCGTCACCACCCCATGCAAGCCATGCTACCTTACCTGGGCTATCATTGTTCCAGTCTTTACCCTTCTTGTCAACACCATGGCGTGAGAAGTATGAGTGCATACGCTTGATGTCACTAAGAGGAACCATCTCACCAGCGGCAAGCTGATGGGCGCGGTGACGACCTACGCTAGTAAAACCGTCACCAGCTTTACCTTGTTCAATTAGTTTGAGTGCATGCTTGGCAGCGGATTGCACTGATGCTGGTGGCTTAAATTTGCCACTCTCTTTATCTTTAGCGTAACGTAAGTTCCAATTCATGATTATCTCGCAATCTTGCAAGCTTCAATGGCACCAGTGAGAGCAGCAAGTGCAGCAGCGTGACGACCAGCCTGAACCTTATCACCTTGCTTAGAGTGCCAAGCAACACCCTTTGAGTGGTGATCTGCCAATGTTTCCATGCTAGAAATGTGAGCGTTGTGATCTACTTCGCTAGGCCATGCGCCAGCTGTCTTCGATACTTCGTATGGACGACTGGTTGGATTAGCTACCTTATCAGCGCATGAAGCACAATGGCTAGCACCAGGCTCAGGCTTATTAAGACAGTTAGGACCCTCGCACCTATCACTAGCCGTGTGGAAGTTAATAGTAGTTGAAAGTTCTTCTGCTCTAGATACTTTACGCATTGTTTCCTTCTTTGTTAGCTGCTTTTGGTAACATAGTATTTATATCACCTTTGTGTATTCCACGAACTGTTTTAATGGTTTTTGCGTGATCTTTATCGATCACTTTGCCATCTTTGTCTTTATTCTTTGCTTCAACTTGGTCTAGATGTTTACAAGATGGGCAATAACTCTTGCTTTCTATGCAAAATGGTGAGATCTTTTTATAATCTATACCGCTACCACCAACAGATGCATAACGTATGTTCCATTCTGTCATCGTCCTTCTCGCTTCACTCGATCTACTTGTTTAAGGAACACTTTAACTGCTGCGTTGGCATCATCCATTGAAGTGTGTCTACCCAAATCGACGCCGTAATCTGAACATAATTGTTCAAGGCCATGCGATTTATAGCCTGGATGCTTTCTATCTTTAATTGCTCTAGGTTCTATAACACCTTCATGCACGTCAGTATTTATAGTTCTTTTTCTAGCATCAGCAAGATCAAACCCACTAGAGCTAATAGGTAAGCGATTGTATCTAGCATAATTGTGCTCTAGCATATTATGGTCGAAACCGAGATTCGAACCTAAGAAAACAGCACCTTGTTTCTGGTAGTGTGCTAATCTTTGAACGAATCTATTAATACCAACCTGTGGGTGCAAAGCAGGGCTGAATATATTCCCGGTGTGATCTTTTATAATGTTGCCGCTATAACTAGATTCTAAATCTTCATCGGTAAAGTGGTGAACGCTCGTGGCACCTGGTGAGTTTGGGAAAGAACCATTATGTACTAGAAAGTGCTCATGTTCATCAGTTTTTTTACCATGCCTATAAACAACCATACCATAAGATACTGGTTCTTCTTTAACAGGCTTAAAACCAGTAGTTTCCGTATCGAACCCAACGATTAGCTTAGGGACTGATCTATATAGACGTTCTCCTTCAGGCCTCTCGAAGATGCTATTGTCGAACTCTTCAGAATTGGCGTACTTGGCATTAAACATTATTCTTCCTCGTACTTATCGTGCTGATAGTCTGAAGGCAAGAATTGACTGCTGCCTAGGTTAACCAGTGAGTTAACTGCTCTTCTATTCTTAACAAATTCACCTATTGTTCTACTCTGTGCTTGCTTTAGACGATAGTGATTCGTAAGCTTGTTAGTCTTATCGTAGTAGGATTCTATCGGTAATATCATGCTATCATCATTAACTTCAGTATTACTGACATGTTCTTTCAACGATGGGTCTAACTTAGAGCACTCATTCAACATCCACTCGTTAGCACGCCTACGCCATGGTGTGTCTATGTAATTACCACCAAGTTTGGGTCTATTCTTTAATGCCAAATGGTGACCAAAAAGGTCTCTTACATCATCATCATGCTCAACATTTGAACTGTATATGGTCGCGCCCTGAAGGTGCCTTCCACCCGTTGAGTTTAAAAGCTTTTCGTTGTCGCTGATAGTTTGGGCGTAATTCTTTTGGTATCCTAGAGCCTCTTGTTTGGCCTTGGAATGGTCACCATTGTTCTTGTACGCTGTCTCATAATCTTCCAATGGGATTCCATCAGTCAATGCTTCTACGCAATTGTTATGAGTTGCACCAATGTTACGTAACCTTTTATACGTTGCCTTATCAAAACTCTGGGGATCTACATCAAGACTTTTAACATGATTATATTCTTCATCAGTTGGCTCAACTTTTGATTCGCTACTGCCAACATCGAAAGTATCTTTATAATCTTCCACGCTTTTTCTCTTTTGTTCCCTATGTCTTATTTCCCATGGGGTTAAACCACGGGAATGGGTATCTAATATCTCACCATGTGGCATACCAGCAGTCTTACCAGCAACATAAGTGCGGCAGTCTACGCCTTTGGAGTAAGCTTCTTTAATCTGTTCGTGGCTAGCACCTGATCGCCTAGCATTGGCATAATCATCAAGATGACGATCATAGTCGAAGAGACCCCTCTTTCCACCGATGTTATGTAATATATGCTTAGTTGGACGTTTCCCCTTGTCCCAGCTGTTAGCATCCATAACATCAGAATGGCTGATACCAAGACCTCTGGCAAAAGAATATGAAGGTAGATTTAAACCAGCATCACCTTTAGCTTCATCAGCTTCTTCTTTAGTTATGCCATCCTTTTTAGATGGAGATTTATTATCACCGATGTCCTCGGGCATTTCTAACACGCCGTGGAAATATCCTTGGTGTTCATACTTTGGCTTTTCTTCAACCGTTGTATCAACCGAAGACTTATTGCCCTTAGGAGAGAATGGAGTGGGATCTTCCGGTGGCTCAATACTTCTAGGCTCTGTAGAGATTATACTATGCACACGGTCTAACCTAAAACTGCGCCAGTCTTTTCTGCTTAGGCAAAAAGCTCTGAGGTATGTTTTACCACTCTTTGGATCTTTACCAAGTTCAGATGGTATAACAGTACGAGGTTCTGGTTCACCACCAGGCTTTTCATACCACATATTTACTTGGTGTTTCTTGTTCCTAGCTTCCAAGAAGTCAGGTGTATGCTTCTCGATGATTGCCAGTTTTATATTCTGTATTTGATCATCAAGCATAGGTTACCTGTTACATTCCGGGGAGGATGAGCTTCTTACTGCTCATCCCAAGGCTTGCACGCTTAGCCTCGTAATATGTGTCAGCGACACCCTTACCAGTCTCATAACGGTTCTGTTCATTGTTGAATACGCTACCATCGATGCGCCCTACGATAGTAATGGTAGGTGGAGTAGGAGTTGAACTAATTCCTGGCATTACCCAGTCTACAACGACTTGAAAACCAAGCAAAGCGAACTTTTCATCAGCTTCATTGCGCATGGATGTAAGGTTTTCGAAGCTACCCTTGCGATAACCATATTTGTCCTGGAGTTCCTGCAGGAGCTTCCAAACACCCATGAGTTCTGATTCCATAAGCTCAATGGGCTGCTCCTTACCGAGTGCTTCTTCTTCAGCCTTCTGTTGAGCAAGATAAGCATTAACCTGTGCAATTTGAGCAGGTGTTTGCTTTACATCCTCAGGGCGAATTCCTGGCAGGTCGTATGGGTCAGTAGTCATTGTTTATTCTTTCTCAGCTGTTGTGTTCTATTGTATTGAAAGAGTTATCAGCGGCTACACCACGCATTTTTTCTAATACACGCTGGCGGCATGCTGGGTCACCTTCGCAGCCCTTAGCACCACAGTCGGTACAGATAACATTCTTCTTGGCCGCTGACAACTTATCTTGTATAGAGTCTATATTAGCAGATACACGAGATCCACTCTTTCGACTATTTTCACGCTCTTTTAGCTTATTTCTTACGGCGACTGCTGCTGCACCGTTACCGACAAGGAACGTACCTTTCAAGAAATCCATGACTTTCCCTGGCATGTGAGCAGCGCCGCTACCATTCTGGTCTTTGGTTACGTTATTAATTACACCCTGGCGCCAGTTATCGCACTGTGCTTGAACATAACTTTGAGCGTTAACACCACTGGGAATGCCAGGTGTATTTGCAACTGTTATGGGGCATGTGCCAGCGTTGGAGCTATGTGTCTTTCCCATGGCATAGTCGACGACATGATTGGCGAGTTGTTTAACGCCATCGACACCGTGTGTTGCGACATGATTAACAATGGCAGCACCAATACCGCTAGCCAACTTAGTATTTGAATTGAATGTGCTGCGGATCATTTTATTATCTTTCTTTGCTTGGATTCTGCGGTTCTTTGCTTGCATGCTTTCGTCACGAATAGCCTCTAATTCACCAATCCTCTTGGCGTGCTCAGATTTAAGAGTTTGCATGGCTGCTTGTCTACCTGATTCGGTGGTCGTATCAATATAGGGGTAGGCCTTAGTTAAAGCATCTTTGAATGAAGACTCATAATTATGCTTTGCATCGTCACTCAAAACGGGTGCTGGAAGCATTCTTTCTTGAGGGATGGGGCGTTGCTCAAATATTCTACGAGTGGTCTTTTTAGTGACTGGCTTCCCGCTACGGTCTAATTTAGGTACTTCTTCGAAGACGCTCTCCTCGTATTCGGAAGGAGCCTGGACGAGGGTTCGTTTTTTGCCACGATCAGGAATTATTTTCCGAGTTACTGGATTGCCGCTTTCATCAAGCTTTAGCTTCTTTTCAGTTACTGGCTCTTCTATCTCTTCTGTTCTACCGGTATCCACCGACTCATGGGTCGGTTGGTTCTTGTATGCATCCAACTTTTTGTTGAAGTCTTCGTAACCACTCAAATCTGGTAGTACACGTTCTCGCTGGAACAAGAACTTATGTTCTCTCGGTAAGTTAGCCGCCAAGCCAGAACGTAATGCTGGATGAGTTATCTCTGGATGTTCTTCTGTATGTACTGGATTCTCGAATAAGATAGACCGAGGATCTTCCGATGGCTTGTATACCATTGGGTTTGGATTCTCACGTTCTTTCTCATAGTACGTAACCTTGTTCTCGTCCTTTTCTTCGAACCCCTCAGCTCTAAAACGCGGAGTACGGTATATCGTTCTTCTTTTCAGGCCAGGATCTTCGATTGGTCTTACACTATTCCAACTCTCGCCAGTTTGCATGGTCGCACCAGTGTCTACGCTGGGAGAAGGACCTACGATGGGACCTTGTCTGCTTGGGTATTCTGTAGCTTTCTCTACTCCTTCCATCGATGATGGCTGGTAGAGCAAGTTTTTTGGTTTTACAAGAGGTTCTCTTGTCTCAGTGGCGCTTAGTGTTTCGGCTCTAAGTTTCTTAGTGAGATAATCGAGGCGTTTCCCGTGCTCTTCTTCAGTCTCGTATGATTTTCTTTCAAAAGAAGGAGTAATATCAGTTGTTGATACACCTGGTGTTCTCTCTATTGACCATCCACCAATAGACCTATTTTTCTTCCTGGGTTTATTATCTGCTTTACTCTGAATATCTTGGTCAACATCTTTAAAAGAGATGCCGTGCGCAGACTTGTTGTGCTTGTCCCAACTATCAAGCGAATCATGCAGAAGGTGGGTGCTTATACCTGCTTCCAAAGATGGCTCTTCATCTGCACGCCATTGCTTATAAACATCACTTGCCACACCAGCGGCAGCCCTATTCGCATACTCTGAAGAGATAGGGCCGCTTCTTAATAACTTATCGGCTTGATCTTTCTTGACGCTGAGGATGCCATTGTTAAAATTCTGTCGATGGTGTTCACACGTGGCGCAGTCTTCTATGCCGAATGAGCTGGGTGAAGTTGGTGTTGAGCGTACTTTATTAGCCTTTTGCTCCTGTTCAGTCTTATAAGCCATACCCCCTCTGGCGGATCTAAACGATTGCATCTCTCCAGATGACAGACCAATTTTATCTTCAGTCTCTTTTTGGCTCATACCAGAATTTTGGGCATGGCTGACCAAGTGGTTTATAAAGCCAATATTCCTAGAACGTATGTCACCAGAACCAGACTGCTCGTGCAAGCCCTCGAGGACTTTTACATTCTGTTCTCTTTTTACAGCATCAGGCTCGTCCATTAATCCCATGATTTTGTCGACCACAAAACGATGGTATGGTTGTGAACGCTTTATGCTCCTCGTTGGGTGCTTGAGCATTTCCATCGCATATGAGTGAGGGAAATCACTAGTTATTGCGCCCGTACTTGGATCAGTGCGCTCATTAACGAATGTCTTAAAACATTTGCAGTTAGACGCACCAGTAATCTCGCCCATTTCCACAGGGAATGCACCTACGCGGCCAGCATCCTGTGGTTTGTCTTCTGCAACAGTCCCTTTATTCTTAGAGAAAATATCACTGACTTTTTTCATTAGTATGCTTCACCTTCATCGCCATCACCCTTATCACGGTGCCAACCACCACCGATACCAGGTGCTGCTGCGTAATCATCTTCTAAAGATCTATTTAGCTTATATGCCAATGTTTTCAAGCCGCCACCAATACGTTTATGGCCTTCGCTGCAACCATCATAGCGTCTATCTTCGCAGGTGTCTTCATCTCCACCACGTGAATCGTGGTGACTAGACCAGCTATTTAACGTAGTTATTAGATTCTTAGCGTGGTACAATCTCATACCATCATCTTTGCCAAGTAAACCGTGCAAAGATTTTACCATTTCTTCTTTATGACGATGGCAGTCGATGCAATCAGTGCATGTTGGGCATTTTGTTACACTACTTATACCAGAAAATGGCATGCTTTCCATGCTATCTCCTGCTTTTCTAGTGCTCAAAAAGTCGTGTAAGTGCTTACCTACGTCGTTACTAATGGCGCAAGGATGTAAGATGGTCTTCTCATCTTTATCGCTGTAATAGCCGCTTTGCATACTATTGCTAATAGCTGTGAAAGAAGGCCAAGCATCTCTTAAAGCCTTCGTGAACCTGGGAGAATTTGGGAATGAACCAGCATTAGGATCATAGCTCATTACGGGGTAATTTTCATTACCACCTTCTATGATGCTCGTCGCATTCTTATTGATTCCTCTGTATAAGCTAGGTACTTTTGACTTAGAAATCTGAGCATTACGCCCAAGTCGAACATCATCTGGGGCCTTCTCACCGTTATCTTTGACGGTTCTAGCGAAGCCTTCAGCCAAATCTTTATAATCCTGGCCAGATTTACTAAGTTCTGGTTCGTTAACAACCATGATTATTTCCTAATCTTTTAAGGATTACCATTCTTCACAACCACTGCGGCATACCTTGTGGTATTCGCCGTTCCTTTGCTTCTTTGGGGTTACTCTGCTTGGGCTAACGTTCTGTTTGCATCTATGGCATACAACTAGACCGGATTTAGTAAGACCTGGATCTACTCTTCCATTTTCATCTCTAGCGCTCGGTATTATTGCCTCGGGATCAGATGAATACATCTGTGTTAATCCAGATTTTGCGAACTCATTATAACTATTGAATCCTAGGTTACCTTGTTGACGATTTTCTGATCGTCTTACCTCTGTTTGTGGGTCTGAACCTATTGGGATTGCTGGCTCGCCAGTCTCCTCATTGATTAAGTCAGTAATTACAGTCTTAGAAGATCTAAAGCGGATTGGGGCGTCAGCTTCATCAGTAGGGATGCCTCGTCTGGGAAATCTGGGAATTTTTGCTGATAATTTATCCATAGATACTCCTAATAATTACAATTACTCTAGCGTTTTAAAGTACTTTTTACATATATTTAGAAGTCTTCTTCCAGATCAACATCAATATATTCTTCTCCAAAGTCAGCTTGCTTAAGTTTTTTAGGTTTGCCCGGAACGTCAACCGAACCGTTCTGGTACTCTTCGATCTTATTAAAGAGTTTTTCCTTCATATCAGATGGCAGGGTATCACGAATAGCTAGTAGAATAACGTCAAGTTGGCTAATGAGGTCTTCAGGACGATAGTTGTCCTGCCCTTCCTTCTCAAGCTTTTGAAGCATTTCCATCGCATGCATTGTCTGAGTTAGTGTAGGTTTCTCATAACCCTGAGCAATGTCTTCGAAACCTTTGGCAACGATTATTTCGTAGAAAGCTTCTGCAGTTAGCAAACCTGCTGATCCTCGTTCGCCAGCATCTAATATGCTACGATTTTTCTCACGGGCACGTTTTTCAACGATGTCGCGTACGATTTTCTTCTCAAAAGGCAGATGGTTCTTCTGGTGATTACGAATATTCTCGTAATTGATGCGATCTGAGCCTTCAATGCCTAATTTATCTTGCAGTGGTTGAACGAGGGTAAGCACCTCTTTATACGTTTTAGGGAACAAAAGTAATGAATCAATGATGCTCTTCAATTCATCGCTACTATTGCAAATCTTGCATAAAGGTGAGTACTTATAGAGGAAAATCTCACCATCTATCTCTTCGCTAAGCAAATCAGCCGTAGTAGGCGTCATCTTAACTAGATCTTTATACTCACGGGTTCTGCGGTCCATTTTTATCCTCGGGTTTTCTACCTGTCAAAAGGTTGTTCTTATCAACATGCGTTCGCCTAAACACACCCTGCTTCGGTGGCAATTCATCCCAACCGTTTAATTTGCTCTGGACTTCTCTGCGTCTACGCCGCTCTAATTGGTATTCGCTGAGGAATCCCCAATCTTTTGTGGCTTCTCTACCAGATTCTTCTCTAAGATCGAGCAGTATGCGGTGGCCGAACCAATCTAGCTTGGCACCCATACTCATTTCTTCCCAATTTTGAGGGAGTCTATCTCTATATGTGTTTTCTAGCTTGCTATACTGTTGTTCAGGCGTAGGATCATTTGTTGGTTCAATCGTGTTTTCTTCACCCATTAGTCTATCTCCGTGCTCCAGACTGTACGACAAAGCTGCTGCAAAGCTTTTCTTTTATACATGCCCACCTGAGATGACCATTTTGTGAAACCCATCATTCTTGCTACTTCGACTTCTTTACGGTTCTCAAGGCATGAGAGTACAACTGCCTGCTTTTGACGAGGCGGAAGTCTGTCTATACCTTTCATAACATCATAAATATTTATGGTTATACCATTAAGCAACTGAAGCTCAGGGTTACCAGAAGTAAGATAAACCTCGTACCACTCCCAATAATTATTTAGAATACGTTCTAGAATTTGCCAGGTCATCTGGCCTCTAACTACTTCTTGGATCCTAGACTTTCTCTTCTTTGGGAGATCATCGTCCATAGCTGTTCCTATACAATTGGTTTTGGATATGTCTCTGAGTAGCTTTCAAGCTATTTACCTTATCATTAATGATTCTCCATGCGCTATACTGCACGAAGTAGAACAAACGATCGTCTCTTGTTTCCATACGAGCACGAGCATTTAAATCATTCGTCGTACCCTTTGCATGCTTTACGTACGAAGTGTTGTACTTATCATCTAGCATGTAGTAAGAGAACTGTGCTTTAAGGTATCTGCGGGTGACTTCTTCCTCAATCGCCACGAGAGAGCTTTGTAAGTTAAGGAACAGTCGATCACCTTCTGAACCACCGATGTCGCCACCCGAGTTAAAACGAGCAATGATAACCTCAGCGGGATCAATATACTCTTGCATAAAGGAACTAACGATCTGCTCAATACTATCAAGCATTTCCTTCTCTTCAGGTTTGCTCTCCCACCTGAAAGATCTGACTACAAAACGATGAAGATCACCGAACTTATCATCATGTGCGACATCAAGCTCTGGTTCGGTAAGACCTTCTAGGCCCTTCCTGAAACCACTGTATGAACTCATCTATTTCCATTCTCAAACGACTAGGTTAGTATATCTTAATTACATCAGTACATCAATACTATTTAGTTAAATACTCAGCTGATATGAGCCCTCTGTACTGAGCAGGTGGGTTCTCGAGATAGTCTGCAGCCTTACGAAGAATATCAGCATTCTCCTTAGCTCCGCCAAGTACACGATGGTTGCACATCTTGCATAAGAGTCCACGAATCTGGCCTGTCACATGGTTGTGATCAACAGCTAACTTAGCTTTCTTAGGTTTTGTCTCACAGATAGCGCAAACTCCACCCTGTTCTTCAAGGATGGAGTTGTAATCTTCAAGAGTCATGTTGTATACAGTGCGGAGTCTATACTCTACGCTATATTCATGCTTCTTTTGAGCTTTACATTTGTTCGAGCAGTAGGATAGCCTTGCGTTCTGTGTTGGTTTTGAACAGACTATGCACTCTTTACTCATCAGTTGTAGTAGTGGCAGATTTTTCGCGCAGGGCATCCAAGAAAAACTTCATCTGTAGGACCGTTGCAGCAGTGCTTGAGTCCAGATGGATCGTTGTTTTTGATGGCCACTCGAACACGATCCCACTTGTCGTATACTTTATCAAGTTCATCTTGGTCCTTCTTAACTTCGATTGTCTTAATCTTATGCGGATAAGCCTTCTGAATAAACAATAATGCCATGCGGTCAGGTGCACCAGGGCAATTATCCTGATACGTCCTAAGCTGCATGGCATATTGATAACTAGCCTCTTTAGGAAGCTGGTTGGTGCTCTTAATATCGACTAAAAAGCTTTCTCCATCTGGAGTTATTAGTTCTAACACATCGACTGCACCAGCGACCATTCTCTCTTCGTTTCTGAATTTCACTTCTACTTTGTCCAAGGTGGTGAAGCCTAAATGGATCAATAAGTTCTGTATTACAGAGTGAAAAACCGAGCCAACCTGGAACGTCATAGCGAGCGTTGGTGTTATTCTTTCTTCTTGTAATGATAACCTCTTTTCTGGATGGAACCTATAATATAGCTGCAATTCACCGGCACTTACATCAGAAGAAGGGTGATACATGTTATCAAATTTACGTTCCTTGTTGTAAACCTTGACAGGATACTCTTCAGGGAAAACATCGCCAAGCATTAAGGCTTCCTCGATGTATCGTGTAATAGGTTCATCATTTTGGTACGCAGCTAACGTACGATCAAGAAAACTCACTCTTTGTTCTCTCTCTTAATTGTTGCGTTGTAGTAAACACCATAGATCTTTACGGTAGAACTGATTACTTGCCATTGATGGCCTTCAAATTGCATAATATTTTCGTCCATCTTCCAGCCGGGAGTAATATCTCCCATGATTACGGGATCAACCATCTTTACTTCATCACCTGATTTATACCCGAGTGAGTAAGCAGTACCATACTCACGGAAGATATCAAATTGCAGTTGTTCTTCAGCCATTTTCTAGTTCCTTCAACCGTAAATAGTCGTAATAGAATTCGAGCCAATCATCCTTTCCCATGCAGATAAGATCTAGCTCAACTGGTAATGTCTCTGCGGTGTTCTCTCGCTCTCCCCACTCTGTCATCTCAATAGTAGGGCCATAGAGCCTAACTGCAAGGATGGGTCTAGATGTCCAGCTCTTGTTCTGAGCATGGCTCTTTACCGTATTCCAAATGCTTTTAGTAATGCTAAAACTATTGCTCTGTGTGCTCTTACACTCGATGACAAAATCGATGTTCTGAGTCTCTTGAGTTTGTAGATCCGCCTTCTGCCACTTGTTTCCAGAACCAACTGTACGTTCTGCCTCTGGCCACTCTGCTTCAAGCTCCCGCTCTTGGCGTTGTGACATTTTTTGTTGCATCTTTCCCATTATTTCCCTAGCTTAATTTTTAGACCATTGAGTACATCAATCAACCTAGGGCTCACAAGAACAATATCTCCTGATGCATCTCCAGCTAGCTTAAAAATATCTTTAATAAACTTCTTCTTCTTTCTGGGTACTCTTTTATTGTACTCTAGATGAATCTTTTTATTACTAAGCTTAGCTACCCAAAGTTTATTTGTCATACTCTACTTAATTCTTTCATACAAGCTCTTTGGGTTTGGCTACCACGTACTCTGTAGCAAATTGGTTGCTCATAGGATAGCACCATGTATCGTTTGTAGTATGATGAACCCACCATACTTTACCGAGTTTAATTGTATCTAAGCAATTTTCACATTCCATATTATTCTTCCTCACCATTGTTATCAAAACTTTCCATGACTGGGGAAATCCCTAATAAATTTGGGGTAAAACTCTCTGGGTCATATTCAACAACTTCACCACCGCATAGGCAGCAAAACTTAATTTGTTTTCTTTCCTGGTTGGTGGCGACACTATTCAAAGTTCCTGGCAAGCCAACACCATCTAACCCATGATAGCATTTATCTTCAAAGTTTTCCATAACAGCCTACCTTTACACATGTTCCATCTCTACGCTTTGGGTGTGCACAAGGATTCATCTCCTGCGGGATGAGTCGTTCATCACAATCTGGGCAGAAATAAGAGTGATAAGGTACGAGCTTACCATTTACTTCTTTGCTATGCTTGCATTCATTCATTTTCTACCTTGCTTTCAGATCCCATGAAATGATCTTTCAGTATTTCATTCTCTTCACGTAATCTAGTATTCTCATTGACGTAATAGTTTACTTGTTGATACACTTGACGCAATTCTTCCTGCAATTTGCTGTGCTCATGACGCCAGTAGCTTTCTGTCCCCATTAGTAACGAGGGAACCTACGGTTATTGCCCTGCTGGATATCACGCAGAACTTTCATAGCTTCGGTAAGACCCTGAGCATAACCAAAATCATGTTCACTGGCATGATGATCAACTTTACCATAGGCTTCAACTGTCAATGCGTAGACAGAATCAATTGCCATATCGATCTTCTTACCCATTTTTACCTCTGGTGCTTTTGTAGCTTTTGATTTTCTCTGAACTTTTTTAGACGATCTTTTTCGCATTGTCTGCATGATCTTGTCTTATCCTTCCTAATTTTTGTATTCTTCTGATCGAATGGATGGCCATTGACGCATTCAGTCTTGATGAAGTTCAAGGCTGCAACACTCTTACCACGTAAGATATTAACACGGTTTGTCACAGGATCCAAATGTTTAGGGTTCACACAGCGTCTATTCTGGCACATGTGGTCAAGTACTAAACCTTCAGGTATCGGCCCAACCAGGAGCTCATAGGCTAGTCTGTGAGGAAGATAGCCGTTCCTACCATCGTGGTGGATGCTACCGTACCCTCGATTAGCTGTACTACCAGTCCAGACCCAGCAATCGCCTTCACGTTCTACTTTTCTCCATAGGTTACGCTTCATTTTTGTTTGGCACTTGCTTAGTAACCCCATAAGGGTTTAATGTACCCTTAATCATAGGAATTTTGATATCGTCATCCACTCCAACGAGTTCAATAACTTCTTTGACACGGTTTAGCATCGCCTCGAGTGTGGTTACCCTATTCACGAGGTAGGCATTGGTGTATTCCATTGGATCATCCCTCCACAGTCTGGTCTTGTTTCCCATCGTTTTCCCTGAATAGGCACAGAGCGATGATAAAGTATACTGCTGCATCTAACAGAGAATCTTCGACAGATTCATTAATCATTGTACCACCACGAGCATACTTCTGGATTCGTCTGACTTTGTCATTGGCCCTGATAACAGCACCTAAATAACCAGGGATACCGAAATCTTCGCTGGCACGGACATTGGCGAATGGGTCGCCCTGTTCTGGACGACCATAGTCTGATTGCTTCTTATTATGAAGATCTGTGATTTCTTTGATGACTTTTTCGAATTCAGTCATTTCAGCTTTCTTCGGCGTTGCCATCATCTTCTTCTTTCTTGAACCAGTTCAAAGGGTTCCCAGGTGAATTCTGTATGTGGAGTAAACGTTCTCCCCAACCATGCTTTAATCTGTCCATGTTATCTTTTTCTTCCATCACCCCTCCTCGGGTTCAGCCACCCAAGCATCAAAAGGGTTGCATTTAACATCATAATAGCGCGTTTGATGAACCCATGTTCCATCAGCGCCTTGTAAAATTTCTCTGATATCACCGAACTTACGGTGACAGTTCTTACAATTAGCTTTTTTTGGTTCGTACGTCATTCTTGTTCCTTAAACTTCTGCCTAGCGAGTGACTCTTCCCATTCTATAGAATCTTTACTCTGGTTGCTAGACAAGTGATTCTCACTGTGATGAATGATATAGTCTCTAGCCTTTATAAACTTTACATGGCATTCATGGCAAAAATGTCCAATCCAACTCATCCATCCTCCCCAAATTTCCAGATTGGGTCGCCAATGATCTTGACTTTACCATTTTCCATGTATACATTCTGTTCGATGAGGTGCAACCCTTCTAGGTTATCTGGCCATCCTTCAGCATCAACGTAAAGGGTTACGCCTTCGTATTCTTCTTCGTGCTCAGTCATTCTGTGCCTTTTTCTTTGTTGTTTTCTTCAATCTTTTCTTCTACCATCTTAACGAATGACTCTGTCTTCTCTTCGCGCTTAGCAAGAAGCCATTTTTGATACGCTTCCTCTTCTTCTTCGCTCATCGGGTTAAGTTCGTCATTGGGCTCAGGAAGTTCTACAACGATGAGCTCTTCTGGCGCATAGGTCATGTATTCCTTAGAAGCCCATTCAACGATTGGCAAACCATTCGTGGCAACACCAACGATGGTACCTAGTGAATTAACTGTAGTTACTGTATCTCCAATATTCATTATGTTTCCTTTCTAAACTTCTGGGTCGTGTAAGTCATCTTTTGCATCAGTCAATGGTCTACCGAAGAAATCATCATCTTCTACCACTGCCATACCTGAGCCCTTTTTGATAGCAGTTACGATCTCTGCTTCGAATTCTTCTGCCATGCCACTATTCCAAATCTGTTCGAAGAAAGTATCACGGCCTTGAGCCTTAATATCTCTCCAAGTGAACCAAGCACCACCACGGGTGGCTACACCTAGCAAAATACCCATACGAGCAAGGTCACGCTTCGTATCAATACCTGGATGGTCCAAGAAAGTACACGGCTGGCTGTAGAAATCAGTCCAACCCTCACGGAATGGAGGGCCATAGCTATTCTTTACTGTCTTGACAACAATTGGGTTACCAACCTGGGTGTTCTCACCGTTGATCTTGTCAAAGTACTTATCGCTACCTGGGCGTAGGTAGATACGTACACTCATCGCATGCTTGACTGCGTGACCACCTGGAGTCATGGGACGGTTGTACCCATCCATATCAGCACGGAGTTGGTTAAGATAGAAACAGGTGACACCGTACAGGTTAGCTAATGGGGCAACAGTCTGGACGTTACGCTTCATAACGGCAGCGTTACCACCCATCTTATCGTTCTTATCAGTGAGTTGCTGCATGCTGTGCTTAGTAGCTGCTGCTCCTACGGAGTCCCACACAATAGCACCAATTTGCTTGCTCTTAATTAGGGCAACCATCATATCAGTAGCTGTCTCTGCGTCTGGTGGCTGTACAACGATTAGGTTGTCATCGACCTTAAGCCCAAGCTTCTCTGCCCATTCAGGGTTGAAACGGTGTTCAAGGTCAATGATGGCGACCATCTTTTCGCCCTTGTAATAATCGTAGCAGTCCTTCAATGCCATAATAGCGAATGAAGTCTTACCAGAGTGTTCTTTGCCAAAGAACTCGATGAGCTTACCCTCAGGCCATCCACCAATACCCAGAAGGTACGCTAATGCGGGTGTGAAGCAAGGGATAGCATTCACCTTTTCGATACTGTTACCACGTAGAACAAGTGGTTTAAGACTGCCTTCCGGTGTGAACTTATTTAAATCTGAAATAAGTTTATCGATCGCGTCTTTAGCCATACAGCTCCTCTAATTTAGTTTCGATGAAATCTTCTATGCCAGTAATTCTATAGTATTGAGCGTCACGCATCAAGTTCTGGTACGTTCTCTGATCAATGTTTATGGTGATCTGCACTACAATCCTTCTTCGTGTAATTTCTTTAAGTATAGCTTGTGCGCTTCAAGCTCCAGATAATGTGTTTCTTTTACCCGAGCTTGAGCATCGATGTGAGTCTGTCTAACTACATAATACTCTTCTTCGATCTCTTGCCTACGTGAGTTATTAGCTTTTGGGTTTAGACGAGGCTTATGTAAAGTAGACATTGTACCGGCCGATGGGTAACACTTTAGTACACCGCTAGAGTCTATACCCTTATCCCCATCAGTGGCAACAATATCTACGTGACAGTATAGACATTTTGAATCAGGGTTAAAGCTCATCGCTAATCCTTAGAAACACTGTTGACATACTATACACCATCACTACTATGAGAATAATACTAAGTATAAATGAAAAGAGCACTGCGCTCCAGGTATAGATGCCTTCTAAGTCCGTACCGTCAATGGTGCGACCATCCCAAAACTTATAGAGAAAAGTTACATATGCTTTTGCTGCTACTAATATAGTTAGGAATAGAAACAAGTGCATTATTCACCATACTTCTGAGAATCAGCGTACTCTTCCTCAGTAGCAAAACGGATGCAACAACCATCGCAGCCATGTACCCCGTCGTCAGCCTTATTAATTATGCGGATGTCATCTGGGTCTGGATGGCCTACGCCATGGCTACAGATACGTTCCATGATGCCACGACCAAATCGATAGAATTGCTTAAAGCTCCGCATATGGTGGTCTGTGCGGTTATGAATCGTGCATGCATCAGGACTTTTGCATTCGTCTGGTTCATGCGCCAATAATTTAATATTGCTATTCTCTAGATTTGTATACTTCATCACAATTCCTCTACTAGTTCCCACATAGTGGTTAGGTTCTTGTTCATGGTGCAACGGTGAGCTACTGCGCTACCAATTGCTTGGATCTCTTCGCTGCATTTTGGGCAACGCCATCTTTTCATTTTTGATGCTGTACGAGCCATTGAGCTACCTTTCTTAACTGTAATTATATTACTGCATCGGTTTTAAGTTTGTCAAGTCGGAATACACTTCTTAAGCTTAAGCCATCACGCATTTTCTCAACTTGGACCAGAACAGGTGTACCAACTTCAAGCTCATTCTTCACCCTTTTATAAGCTTCTGGGAATGCGACGATCTGTACTGTCTCATCTCTCTGCGATAATTCTTCTTCTTCTTCAAGCATATCGTCTTCAAGGCTAGAGATCGGTAGTTCCACCCATAGTTGGCACATTTCGGATCCTGGGTGCTTGCCCTTCTTTGTTACCAATGGTTTGATCATGGTTACGATACCACCGAGCATTGCTTTCTCACCTTGGAACATGTGCTTCTCTCCGGGGAAATTGTGTTCTTCTTCAATTACTTCGATGTAATCAGCAAGAGGATCAATACTAACCATAGTACCCAAAAGGTCCTGTTCGTTAGCACCACGCGCATCAATCGCTTCAACGTTGATTGAAAGACAATCGAAATAATTGTCACGTCCAGCACAATAAATACAAACAGCATCGCAATTATTATCAACATATTTTTTATATTCCTTACGGGTCTTGTAATACTCGTACAAAGCAGTTTTTGGGTCACCGCATAAACTATCGAAGACACCACATTTAATCATAGATACAATAACACGCTTGTTAATGCGCTTTGTCGGCACACGGTTCAAGAAGTCTTCCATACTAGCGAATGGGCCAAACTTATTGATCTCAGCTGCAGCGTTTGCAACGTGCTTAACCTTGCTTAGACCATAACGGATATTCCCATCGCTAGTGAGTGTGAAGTTGTCACCGCTCTCGTTAATGTCTGGACCAAGGACCTCAATACCCATACGGCGAGATTCACGCTGGTAAATAACACTATCGTTGGGATTAGTACGGAACAATGCAGTCATGAACTCCTGCGGGTAATGATGCTTCACCCATGCAGTCCAGTAGGAGAGCATTGAATAACCATAACCGTGACTTTTGTTGAAACCATACATACCAAAGGCACGCATATCATCAAAAATAGATTCTGCAGTCTTTTTATCGATTCCATTGTCGATACACTTCTGAACAAAGATCTCAGCTTCGTCCTTCATGTCCTCATAGTTAGACTTGGCCACTGCCTTACGAACACGGTCAGTCTCAACAATGGTATAGCCAGCTAGCGCTACACATGTTTCCATGATCTGTTCCTGATAAACGAAACTACCGTAGGATACACCGAGGATGTCGCGTAGCTTAGGGTGCTTATACGTTACGTTACGCTTGCCCTCACGCTTCTGCATGTACATCTCGAGAAGATTAAGTCCAGTCTCAGAGTCTACTGACCGAGTAATACCTGGGCGGTAGATGGCAATCATGGTGCAGAGGTCTTCTATGCTTCTTGGTTGGAATCGCTTAACCAGACTTCTAAGGGGACCTGTCTCGATTTGGAATAACCCAATATTGTTACCGGTGCAGATGGAGTCCCAGACAGCACTATCGTTGTAATAGGTGTCCCAGTCGTAGTTCCATTCATAGAAATGACGGAAAGGTAGGGTGCCATCGTTGCTCTCCTTGATTAGATCTAATGCAGCCATAAGTGTGCTAAGTGTGCGGAGTCCGAGCAAGTCGATCTTGACGAACCCAAGCTCGTCTACACCGTTCATATCGAATTGTGTGCGGATATCATCTTGGCTAGGACTGTAGCGCAATGGCATAGCACCAATGAGTGTATCTTTGCTGATTACGATACCTGCAGCGTGAGCACTGGTGTGACGAATGTGATTGACAAACTCAGGAAGATTATCGAATAGCTTAGGATACTTTACCATCCACGGCGAATAATCCTTAGAATACTGATGCATAACATCTGCCCAGCTGGCACCACGGTTCTTAAGGTTCCAGTCATCCTCAATGATGTCACACATCTCTTGAGTGTCTTCCTTGTTGATACCTAAACCACGGCAAACATCCTTGATTGACTGCTTTGGCCCTAAGGTGTTCGATGTGCCAATCGAAGCAATGTTATAACGGCCATACTTCTTTTCGAGGTAAACGCGTACCATACCACGTTCTAGCTTTGGCATGTCGATGTCAATATCTGGCATACTTACGCGCTCAGGGTTAAGGAACCGTTCGAAGATAAGGCCGGATGGGATAGGGTCTACCTCAGTAATATCCATTACGTATGACAGCAATGAACCACCAGCTGAGTTGTGGACAACTTTATTCCCAATAATATAACTATGATCTTGTGACGATACACCAATATCATAGACTGGGCCTACATAGTGCTCAATCGTCTTTGATTTTAGCTTCATTTTTCTCTCTCTTACTCAAAATACTTTGACGAATCTTTTCTTTTGTTTCTTCTGTGCATGGGATACCTTTATTCCATGCAGTTTGTCCCCTACTGCTTTCTGACATTTTCTTTCGTGATTCTTCTGAGAATATTTTCCCTTTATTGGCTTCAGAGATTTTCTTCTTAGAATCCTCCGTATGCGGTGTGCCAGGTTTCCCAATTTTAGATTCAGATATTTTTTTCTTAGTTTCTTCCGAAACAATCCTACCAGAAAATATTTGTGAATGTTTAACTCTACGATTGTCAGTCCATGACGATTTGATATTATCTATGCCTTCTTTACTCATTTTCTTACCTTTGTTGGATGAAGGCTTCCCCTTTTTAGCTAAAGATAACTTTTTTTTATGTTCTTCAGTCTTTGCTTTGCCTTTATTAGCTTCACTAATTTTCTTACAAGTATCTTCTGTAAATACTCTACCCTTATTAGCTTCACTATACTTTTTTTTCATTCCAGGCAAAGAAGGATGAGTACCATTCTTCATCTTTGTTTCGGTGGTTTTATCTTGTTTGGCTTTAGATAGCACGGGATCATTATTAACTCTTGCATTAGATTCTATTAACTTTCTAAGAATCTCTTCTCTATTAGGGTTATTTGTATACGAATCTTTTTGGTTACCACCTGGTTGTATATTGTAAGCTATTTTCCTGTTGTTAGCATCTAGTTTGCTAATCCATTCTATCTCTGCTTGATTGAGTTCATCTATAGTATTACAAACTTGGAGTACTTCTTTAAAAAAATTAAGTTTTCCATAAAATTTTATAGCATTCACGATGGCAACCCCTGACCCATAATAGTTTGGATCATCGTGTGTATCTTGCCCTATATAAAATTTCCCGTTAATTTTGTTCGTCGTCTTGTAAACTTGCATAATGTTCTATTACCTCGTCATCTAGCGTTAATTCGATGGCAGGCACCCAACCTCTTTGAGTCAAGAACTTATGATCTTGCGTACATTTTATTATCGCACCGTCTTCGAATTCTAATGAAATTATATCTTCATCGATTTCATAAACAAATGTATTAATAACCGTACTTTCACCTTCAAAGTAATTTGTTACCTTGTCACCTTTCTCTATTAACTCTATTAACTTATGTTCTCCATTACACTGTCCTACATAAGATCCAGGTAAAAAACATCCACGGCTAGGTCCTACAAGGAATCCTTCACTCTTACTCCAATTGATGAGGTCTTGTACGGTCAAGAAGTAGCCTGGGAATCCACGAGTGGTAACGATTTCGATCTCGTATTCTAGGCGGTCTCGATATACCTGAATCATATCTTCAGCGGTATGCCCAACGATCTTACGGGCGAAGCCTTCTTCGGCAGTCTCACGCATCTTACGTTCGTCCATCTTGGCAGTATTGTAGAATACAGGCATCTTACGTGAGCCTGGTACCCGAGCATCGCACATATCAGCAATCTCACCAGTACGTTTGATAGCTCCGTCAACAATCGAATCGGGTAGATAGCTTAAACGGCTACGAGTCTCTTCCTCTGAGAAGAGGCACAACTGATTAGAACCATAGCTGAACCGTGATGGGTCATTGATGGTCTTGCCCATCTGGATAGCTGTCATGAGTTCATGCGCATACCACTGGTCGGGCTTAGCGTAGTGAGAGTCTGCTACGGTAATCAGAGGAACGCTGTAGTCAAGAGCAGCTTCTGCAACGCGCAAGTTCCATTCGTTGCTCTCTGGGTCAAGATACGTGTGCAGCTCTAGGTGGAATCGTTCACCAAAGATCGCTTGGTATCGACCGATACGCTCTACAGCCTTTGAATAATTACCTTCATCTTTAAGGTGCTTACCGATGCAACCACCCATGCAACCACCAGTGATGATAAGCCCTTCATTGTACTTTTCCAGTAGTTCCCAGTCGAAGCGTGGGTTGCCGTAGTAGCTACCTTCGATATAAGCAAGGCTGGAAAGTGACCACAAGTTCTCTAGGCCTTTGGAATTCATTGCCAGGATTGTCATGTGGTCGTAGTTCTCGCCCTTCTTGCCAGCTTTCTCATGGCGATTCTCGGTGAAGTAACCTTCCATGCCATAGATGGGCTTGATACCAGCCTTATCAGCTGCATGCTGGAGCTGTAGGTGGCCACTGCATTCACCGTGATCGGTAATAGCTACGGCACTCTGCCCAAGGTCTACTACACGGTTAACAATATCATCGATTGTTGCGAGACCATCGAGGCAACTGTGCTCTGAATGAACGTGTAAAGCGACTAATTTATCTGTCATGATTCAACCTTACTATATGGAGGAGGAAGCAGCCTATCCTAGACTTCAGCTACTTCACGGGCGTTGGAAGGGGATACCAGGACCCGAAACTTAATGCAAACTAGTTTTCTACAATAGCAAGAATGTGGTCAGAAAGGAAGACAAGATAGTCTTCATCCTCGATCACAATCTTCTGCGCAGAACGCTTGCTAAATACTACTGTATCACCAACACTAATGCCAGTAGGCAGCAGGGTGCCATTACTGGTAACTCTACCAGGACCTACGGCAACCACAACACCAGTTTCTGGCATGGCAGCAGCTGAATCAGGGATGTAAAGGCCACTCTCAGTGGTTTCTTCTACCTGTGCAATCTTAATTACTACTTTATCTTCTAGTACAGTAAACGACATATTCATTCCTTTTGTTTTGGTAACTAGCATACCCAGAGCGCAACGATCGCTTATGGTGTGCACTCTGGGCATACTAGCTGGGTTTTGCTTGTGGAAGCAAACGTTATGCCTGAGCTGCTAGCTTACGCTGCAAACGCTCTGCGGTGGTTTCTTCCTCAATGGATACGTAGTCATCCTCTGCGTACTCTTCTTCAACAGCCATTGCTGGTGCGGAGTAATTGCTGGAGCTAGATGGCTTCTTATCCATCTTATCCTTAACAATACCACGGATCTTCGCGTCGTAGTACTCGGCTGAACCAATACGCTTGAGGTAGGCCTCAAGGTCTGGTACAAACTTCTCGTAACGGCTGTCCATGTTGGCGATTTCCTTCTCAGGTTGGGCGAATGCCATGTACGTGGTGTCAGTACCAGCACCTTGTCGCATAATCTCGATTTCACGATCACGAAGTGACCCATACTTCTCGGAGATAACAGCAATCTGATTCCAGAAGTTTCGCATACCCTGTGAGACGATGCCGACATAAGGACGCTTCTTGATGACAGTCTTACCGTCTACCACGTCTTCGTACTCTTCAGTAACATCACGGTAGCCAGTGGTCTTACCATTTTCCTTAACTTCTTCACGAAGTACGGCAATGCCATAACCAACATCACGACGGTACGCACCAGGGGTGCCCTTCTCACGAGCACAAAGCTCACAAGACTCTTCGAACGCACTACGGCAGACGAAAGCTGTCGTCTTACCGTCGAAGGTAGGGACCTTGTCATGCACTGGCACGACGTAGATGTCGTTGGAATCCGTCAGGAATCGCAGAGCCTTTGTCTCTGTAGACCGCCAATAGAACCACTTAGTCTGCTCATACGTTCGAGGGCCTTGACTCTGTTGTGAACGTTCAATACTGGCTTTTACGGCAGCCATGCCTTTTTGCAACGCCATTAGTTTATCTTTCTATTAAAAGCCCTAGGGCTGTATGTATTTTATTATTTTGTTGTTGTACTGCATCTTCAATAGTAGCAGCTTAACTGCTGTAAGTCAAGCAGTGTTTTAACTGATACTCAAAAGAATTTACTGAAGCGGGTATAACATCTAGCGTAGCAGGATCTTCATCATCGGGGGTCTCAATTATAGATAATTTCGTATAACTCCCTAAACTCTCTATAAGATGACTCGTGGCCATACGACCAGGGGCGTCACCATCCATAAAGATAATCACCCGAGAGAAATTACGTAGCAAAGCGAGTTGGCTAGCATCAACTTTTGCGCCGAATGTTGCTACGACGTTATCAATACCCCGACTTTTCATCACAAGGACGCTCATTGGGCTCTCAACAACGTACACCTCATCGTGCAAGATTGCATTATCCAAATTAAACAGCCATGCACCTCGAGGGAAACCCTTAGAGTTCCTGTACTTGGGAATTCCTTGAATATCTTGTAGCTTACGTGCTACCCATCCAACTAGTTGACCTTTCATGAAATGTGGTATTACAACCCTATCGACAGCAACCATCCGCTCTCCCTGTGGGGATTTTTGGACCTCTGACCGGTTCTTCTCTACACCAGTTCGCATCTCCCGTTGTACGGCCTCTGAGACCCCTCTGGAGGTAAGGTAGTCGCATGGGCCTTCCCAACGTCTAAGCAATGTATCACTGTAGATGGGGATATCAGTACGTTCATGATGGTTTTGCTCGAAAACACCTTCCAAACGCTTGATAAAATCCTCAATCGGCACGATCGTAGTCCCATTGGCTTCTCCCATGAGGATTGCAACGGCTTCTTCACGGCTTACATTCAGTGAGTTCTGAACTAGCCAAATTACGCTACCGCCCCCGCACGTAAAGCAATTAAACAATAGAGTATCTTTATTTAAGCTAGCACTGGGGCTTTGATCCCCATTCTTATGGTTGCCAATGCGGAGATGGCACGAGTGAATAAGCTCATCGCCACTCTCATGGATCTCGCCTACTCCTAAAATGTCTTGTAGCACCACATAAGCGTTGAGGCCGTTGAATATATCATGCATTACAATTCTCATCCTCTTGGTGACATCCAAAGATACGCCCATGGAACATACAAAGTGATCCTTTACAGGTCTTTACATCTTTTACAAGTTCTTCAGCGTTCATAGATAATACTCACCTTCCCCCCATTGTCAGGGCATTAATGAACCATCACGACTGATAATATAGACTGGTTCAACCTTTTTATAAGCTTCAAAAACTGTACCAAAACCAACAAGATTAGGTAGTTCTTCGGGGGTCATACTTCTGCTCCGTCAGGGTGTCCTAAAGCCTTTCCCTTTTCGCAGGGATATGGCTTCCAGCAAGTCCTACACCACGGGTCCTCTCGGTCAGTATCCCCATCATGATAATGGTATTCAATCAATGATTCGTAAGCATCCAGTACCTTGATTACGTCGCAGGGCCACTCCACGTAATACTCGCCACAACCGCACCTATCGCAGTAATCGCAGATTGAGCCGTAATCATCAAATATTTCTCGGTGCTTCTCTCGTAGGGCTTGGCGCTCGTCTTCAGTCATGGGATCATCTTTGCTAGTGATTGGGCAAAATTCAACGCTATCGTCAATGCTTCTAATGTTTTCTTATTATCATCATAGAGTTCTTCGTAAGCGTCTAGTACCTTGATTACGTCGCAGGGGTGTGACATTGCTCCACCACAAGCCAAGCACCGCCCCCCGTCATTAAGACGCTTGCTGTGCTTCTCTCGTAGGGCTTGGCGTCCGGCGGGGGTCACGAGTGCCACACAATCTCTGTGCCATAGCGAGGTTCGGGGTGTCCGTGGACCTTCATGGCGTCCTCGAACGAGGCCCAAATGCTGTGGGACACCGAAGGACCGTTCCAACGGAGAACGCAGGTTCCGTCTGGGAAAACAACACCCCAGTAGGCGGCAATGTCTGGCCCAAATGGTCGTTGATTTTCGTCGTGGGTTTCGCTTAAGTCGCCCTTGCGGTACACGGTAAATGTTTTGATGGTCATGGCTTCTCCGTTTCTGCGATTCGGTGGTCGGGCTGGTGCTTGATGAGTGTAGACATTCTGCCTCCAACCTTCATGGATGGGGAACCAATCACCATTTTCAAGATCTACTTGTACGAGAGTTTCCTTACAGTGTCGGCAGTTCATACTCTCTTCACCCAGTCTCTTGATTTACAATTATTGCAGTAGCGAATAATTATTGGGACTTCACCATATTCGTTTGCCCTAACAGCTTCACACCACTTACCGTAGTCATGGCCTTTTAACAAGCATTTAAAATTCATAGTTTCTCTCCGAGTTTAAAGCAGTTCATGGTACAAGGATTTCATCTGGCCAGACGTAGGGAAGATCATTTGCTTCATCCCAAAATTGATTATAATGTTCAGGCAGCTTGCGTGTCAAATTGCTACGATGACTGCGATGGAATTCTTCATTGCCTAACCAATCAGGCTTTGTCAATCCGAATGGCTTACCAAGAATGATGTCTGTGGTTTTTTCTAGGCAAGTATCTTTATACCCGCGTGAAGTCCATTCATTGCAGATAGCAAGCTGGTACAGATAAAGGTACCATTCGTGACCACGCCACATATTTACAGCTGGATGGTTCTGCCAACCGTAGGAAGGATCGAATAGGGCTTTCATAACTTGCATAGTTTCGACCCGCTGTTTCCCCAAACGCTGACGGTCTAGCGATGCAGCTGACTCTTTGAAGCTTTCATAGGGTAAAAATGTTTGCATACTTACTAACTTTCTCTACTATTGTTGCACTGTTTATCATACTAGCAGGTTTTACAACAGGTATGGTGGACTAGGCAAAATTCTAGACCACCACACCCGTGTATTACTCAGCGTTAGCTTCTTCGTACTCTCTGACAATACTCAAGTTGGTTCGATCATGCAACTCCATGCTCATCATCCAAGACTTGAGGTTGCTTCGTCGGCTCTTCATGATATCAAGCACTAGAGCTTCCTGACGCTTCATCTCCTGAGTACAGCCGATTCCGAGAGCAATGTCTACGATCTGTTCGATCTGTGAGCTAAGGCCGATATTGCCTAGACCACCACGACCCTTCTTACTCTTCGTAGCCTCACGGTTGAACTGAGCAAGCCATACGGATGCCATACCCATCTCACGATTAGTAGCTGCGACATCGGTGATTACTTCAGACATTTGCAACGATTGGTAGTTGCTGTTTGAACCGAAGTTCTTATCAGTAGTGATCCATGACAGTTGGTCACCTACCATAAGTTCGGCACCCCAATGCTTAGCCTTGGAATAAAGTTCCATGACACTACGCTCAGATTTCTTGCTTGGAGAATCGATAAGAAGGTACTCACCAAATTCCATGATCTCTTCCCGAGCATCTTTAAGGCGCTTCAACTCATTAGGAGTAAGTTCACCACGTTCGTAACGAGTGTAAGGGACACCACTGACTAGGCAGTCGAGTCGCATGAGCGTAAGCTCCTTGCTCAATTCTAGCGATGCGAAATAAACCTTATTCTTGCGTCGTGCTGCCTCTAGTGCGATTACTGATCCAACCCATGACTTACCAACGTTTGGGATACCAACGACCACGGCAAGCTCACCCTTGCGGATCCCATACATGTGGTCATTAAGAGCATCCCAGCCAAGATAAATGCCTTTCTTATCCTTTGTAGGGTTAGCAACTTCATCCATGTATTGGTTAACACGGCGGTCATAACCTTCGCCATAGATTTCAATACGTGCACGGGTGCTAGTGTCACTCTGGATTCTTGAAAGGTTACTTAAAGCGATCGAGATGCCTTCTTCAGGGTCCTTATCCAAAGCGTTAGCTGCTTGTAGTAATGCGCCCTGAGCAGTTGACTTACGGTATTTTGTCACCATTTCTTCGATGAGTACACCAACAAGGTATTCCTCTTCTGGCCAGTCATGACGATCAAAATAATCATCAAACTTTGTCTCTAGGAAATCTTGTGTCACCGTCTGCTTGAATTCACTGCGGACGTAGTAATCAAGGCTGTAGTCAAACAGCTCCCGGATTCCTACATCGAAAAAGTGCTCACTACGAATACCTTGGTCCCAAATCTTTTGAAAGCTCTCTAGGTTGGTGAAATGCTTTATAAGGCTGCGTTCAATATCCATTACAAAATCTTTCTTACTTGTCCGGTCTTAATCTCATCTAGAGTACGGTTTCTTGCATACTCACGGTAGTCGATACCTTCCATGTTGTGAACGATCATACGCTCTTTCAACAATGAGAAAATAGCACTACCGTATCCCTCGTTCAATTCTTCAATCGTCATATTCGTGGTGATGAATGTTGGTCGGTTATCGAGCGCACGCTGACGAAGCACGTGGTCGAATGTTGCTTCACTAAGATTGTTTTTGGTTCGGAATTCCTTGCCAATGTCATCTAAGAAGAATACATCACTCTTTACTACCTTGCTCTCGAAACGAGCCTTGTCCTCATTGCTTCCCCAACCACGGGTGAACTCGTCAACCATTTGGGTGAAGGTAGCGAAGTACACCTTGTAGCCTAGCTTAACCAATTCTTTAGCGATAAGACTAGTAAGGAGTGTCTTGCCGGTTCCCCATGAACCATGGTACAAGCATCCCATACCACCCTTGACGAATTCCTTGTGCTGACCTAGGTAAATACGAGCGAGGTCCGATGCCTTCTCATCACCGTGGAAGTCTTCCCAGCTTAGCTTCTGATAATTCAAACCAATGCCTGCACGCAGGTAGTGCTTATAAAGCTGTAGCTGAATCTTGCAATCGCCACATGATCGATCTTCGCACGTGGGGCAACCACGCTTATTGAAGGTCTCAAACTGTGGGTACTTTAATGCTAGGTAGTCGATCTCATCATCGTCTAGGAAATCATACTTGAGATTGACATAATCCTTCTGCCAATCAAACATTGAATCGTTTAAGGAAATCATCAGTTGACATTAACCCTTCTGAACTTGGTCGGTTTTCTTCTTTAATTTTATCTTGTTGCAACTCAACGTAAAGGATGTCTTGCATCCATTTACTGCCCTGACTAAAAGCTGTAATAGTGAACACCTTATCATTAATCTTGCCCTTGTGCTTATCAAAAAGGAGCTCAATCATTAACCCAGCGTTATCACCATAACGTTCTTTAAAAGACTTAAGAATCGATGTTTCTTTGACCCACTCTACGTTGTAGTCGTAGCCTTGAGTCTCTTTGAATCTACTACAAAAATACAACAACAATTCTCGTGCATTAGCTTTTGACAAATCTAATTCTTTAACGAGATCTTCTTTACTTGCTGCTCGTTCTACTTCTACTATCTCATCGTAACTATCATCATCATAGTTAGCAAGAGGTCCATCAAAGCTTTTCTCTTCTATTGTCATTTTTGTTTACCTTTGCTGACAGAAACTTTTCAGAAACATCTGAAAAAATCTGAATCTTCTTACTGATCCAAACGCGTGTTACTTCATCGATATCACCTAGGTTACGACCAGTGGGTCCAATCGCTGAAATATTCTCTTTGCTTATTAGGATGAATCTCCACTGAGAATCAATGTTATCTTTATTGTTCTCTTCATGCCCATAGAGTTGTACCCATTTTTCGTCAAGCCCGCACAGGAAACCTTCGTAGACAAAACCATCACTAAAGATTTGTACTTCTTGGCGTTTACCCGCAATGATAGCAATGTTTCTTTCGAACATTACATCTGATACTTGAGCTAACTTGTCTTGAATTTTATCCATTAATCTTTACCCATCTTATTCCATCCGTCTTGCTTATCATTGAAATTATCCCAGAAACTTTTGAATCCGTCACTGTTCTGTTCTTTGATTGCTGTCTTTTTATTTATTACATTTTTAGCTAGATCCCATGCAACCAAAATTGGTGATGTCACCAGTACGATTGGGATAATTAATAAAATACTAATTGCTACACAGAGTGTCAACAGCATTCTATAGATCTTAATCCCAATAATTTTATCATACAACTTTTGGATGCATGGTTTTGACAATAAACCTGTCACGGTTACTTCCTCTCTTTCCTTACTTAAGAATTAAATATAGTCTTCATCACCGTTAAAGAAGCAATCTAGATCATCTTCCTCTGGTGCATAGATATTGAAATCATCTATGTTGTCATACTGCTCAAAGAATTCTGGAAATTGCATTTCTCCAACTTCACAAACTCTCATGACCATACGATCTTCTAGATAGTCTAGCACATCATGATCATCTTCAAAGTTCACTGCGATAGTACTAATACTATCACCAACTTTATCGATGTAATCACCGATCTGCTCTAGATCATCAACATGAATCAATCTTATGTCACCGTAGAGCTTATCAAACTTTTCTCTTGAGTTCAAACTATCAATGCGTACAAATTTAGCGTAGTGATTCGCTTCAACGAGGTTCTTTGCTAAATCGCTTTTACGGGTCAATGGAAGCTTACTGCGGTATTCGTCGATCGCTATCTCGTACAAAGATTGCATCGTTGCACTGAAATGCTTTACCATAGATTTTGTTATCGGCCCAATGATGAAATAGAACTTTGGTGCCAATGTACCTTCACCATAAAAGCTGAAGAAATCAAAACAGATTTGTCTGATGATTGTCATGTTAAGGTTCTCTGATTTTACGACACCAAAACTAAACTTGAAACCATGCTCCCATACACGACGGTCTACTGTTTCGTATTCACGGAATGCTTCCATGGCGTTGGAATCACCAAACACTATTATATCTGTTGACAATTCTATCTCATCACGCCAATCGTTACTGAGTTTTAACTCATCATGCATTGTCAATAAAACTTTAGTACGTACACCTTCACCAAAGTTTTCGAACACATTTTGCACCATGAAATAATCATCTAAGCTATACGTCTTTACAACTACGCTATCTGGACCAGCTAGCTTCAAGCAAAGAAACACACTCTTAGCAACTACCCATGGAGCTTCTTTATAACTTATTATTAAGAAGTTTCGACCTGTTTTGGTATCATTCTCTTCGAATGTCCTAGGGATTTCTAAATGTTCTATAGCCATCCTATAATCACTTTCTAAAAAGCGGCTATATTGGGCTAGGATGCTTACCATATCTAAGTTAGGGTTGATAATCCAATCAGACATTTGTCATCGTAATCTTTTACCAAATCTAGGGGCATCTAACCACAGGTTGTGATGTTTCCATCTATCCTTTATTTGTACAAAACCAAGTAGATCAAAAAGTTCTTCTAATTCATCAGAGTAATCTGAACCTGGTTGGATAGGATTAAATTGTAGCTGCCCTAAAGGAGGGAATGGCAATTCTTCATCGATACCTAGTTCTATCAGGCTGAATGCTTTCTTTACAATATCAATATTCTCAGAGATCTTAGGATCATCTAAATCAAGTACAGTACTCAAATCGCCATGTTCCTTGATAAGTTTAGTAGCCTTTTTAGGTCCTACTCCTGGGATGCCTTTGACATTATCTCCCTTGTCTCCCATCAGAGCCCATATCTCAGGCAGGCGTTGAGGTTCTACACCCCATTCTTTTAGCACTGATTCGACATTAAAAATTTCTTCTTCGATATCACGGGAACTAATACTAGGTTTAATAACAACGATGTTATGTCTAATCAATTGGTGTAAGTCATGGTCAGCGCTTACAATGATTATTTTATCAAACACTTCTGAGAATCTCAACGCTGCGGTAGCAATGATATCATCAGCTTCTACATTTTCTAATTGGATATAAGGTATGCCATTCTTTAAGCATAATTCCATAAAAGCAGAAAGTTGTGGCTTGAACTCTTGAGAGAAAGCTTCGTCCATAGGATTTCTTGGCTTATCATCTCTACGTTTCCGATTAGCTTTATACTCTGGATCTATAGCCAAACGCTTTGAGCTACGACCTTTATCGAAGGCGATCATAACATGTGTTGGGTTATGCCTACGAACTATGCTAGCAATTGTATTGAAAGCACCGAACGTCCCCCAGGTGCCAGAACCATCTGGTGCGCTAAGCCCTTGTCTCATTAAACCGGAAAACGATCTAATAAAAATATTGTGGCCATCGAGTAAGATTAAGCATTTTTTCATGTTGGGTCTACTCTAACACCTTTGATAGTACCTTTGCGATACTTTAACGTAGTTTTTTTGATTGGCTCTTTAAAAGAATCAACACGAAGAATAATTAACCGAAGTTGTCTATCCGTCATCTTATTCATTCTTCTTAGCGCATGAGCTATCTTTAGTATATCATTAAGACTATACCTGCGATCTCCTCCAGGAGTCCTGCTAATTACGATTGGCTCACCGAAAGAATCAAAAAGATATTGCTCTTTTTGCCTCAATGATTGTGAACTAAGATCAAAAAAAGCAGCAGCCATTGCAACAGTAAACAATGGCTTATCGTCTCGAAGCTTTAAGCTATCCTTCTTTTTCTTATAGGCTTCGGACATAAAAAGCTGAGCGAATCTTCCCAGGCATGGTCGCCTTTACAACCTGTTCCATGCCGATGTTACCTATTTTGAGTTCCTTCTCGAGGCATTCTTCGTTCAACTGGTATGCCTTCGTTGCCTCAATTAGCTTGCTTCCATCAGGCTTTGTAGTAATAGTCTGAGTCTCTACAATGTTTACTACTGATTTGAATTGATCGGTATCTAGAACTTGCTCAAGCAAATCGATATCGATATTGAGTTTACCACCCGTGACTTCCTTCGAAAGCTTGATACCATTCTCTGGGCTTACAAGGTAACCACTCGTCTCTGAAGGATCGTTGCCAATAGAAGCAATGTTGAGATTGATTACTTCAGTCGCATAAGCCTTCAGAGATGCCTCACGGCCTTCTACTATATCCTTCACCCTACGCACAGCAACGAGTTCAGCAGCCAAGGAATCGATCTCTACTGGTGACAATGGCTTTGCAACCTTTGCATCAAAAGAATACATCAATTCATTCAAGCCATTGATGGCATCTACTGCTATCAGTAGACCTTCTTCGTTGGCACTAGTTCGACGTACGTCAGCTCGGGATTGAGCCTTGCTGGATTCCCCATAGGTAGGTTCCGTAACCTCCTGAAGGGGAGTAGTAGCGAGTACTTTCTTTTGGGGCATAATGTAGTTTTGCTTCATTAGAGTTGTCCTTACTGTTTATGTTATAAATCTTATCATACCACGATAATGATGTCAAATAATAATTCATGCTTGTCTTACAACCAGATCAACCGTGTCGATTGTGAACAATGGACCACTGACACCGACTGCTGTAACCATAGCACGATTTGCTGCTTCGATCACATCGTTCTTTGTCCAACCGCCCTCGTTACCAAGCGCTCCCAAAGCTTCACTCTGGCCAGAGCCAATGGCATACCGTGCACTATTGGGAATTGTAACGCCAAACTTTTCATCGATAACAACTAAGTTATCTTCCCATGCCATGATGAACGAGCTTTCATACTCTTCCATCTTCACACCGTTATCGAGTAGGGCTTCACGCATCTTAGGAACGACTTCCTTAACAACGAACTCTTCGACAGGATAGATGTCTCTGTAGTAAGGCCATGATACATGATACTTAATAACTTGGATATCTCTTAGGTTGCCAGCACCACCGAAAATATAACCTTCGTTGATCTCATCAACCCAAACTTTGCTATAACCATCACTGTCCTTTGTGTATGGGGTAGAAAGTTCTGAGTCACCTACGATGACAACACCGCTATCAATGGTCAAAGCTGCTGCGATGACTGTCATTGTTCAACCTTTTTAAAGTTCCCATCCCACCCAGTGGCACCTGATAACCAGGCAGCAAATGCTGGGCCCATTTCATCTGGTTGAATATTATGTTTCTTTACAAACGCATCAAATTCATCCATTAGTAGTAGTCGTCCTCATCGGTATTGGGCTTTTCTTCCTCAATGAGATCTTCTTCAACACTAACGTCATTAGCAGTCTCTTCAACAGTTTCTTCTGTCTTGGGAGACTGTTCAGCAATGAGCTCTTGTACGACCGATGCAAACTGAGGACCTACAACTTGATCCCACATAGCAGCGAATTGGTCTGATAAAACTTCTGGAGAACCAACCTCATTTTTGTTCATACTAATCTCGCAGCCCACTTCTGGTTTGATCCAGTCCCATTCTCCCCTGGCATTCTTTACCTGCAGGGTAGCACCGATGCTTACGCTCAACTTAACTTCCATTGTCTTCTCCTTCATTCAATAGTACCCATTCCATCATAACAAGAATTCGGTTTGCTTCTGATAGGATAGCATCATCGATTTCAATGTCATTCGCAACGATTATCTCTAGCAGGTCCGATACAGTTTTTGAAACGCTCTTTACTGCACGCTCATAAAAAACATATTGGTATTCTTGGCTAAAATTTTGCTCATGTAGAGCATTCTCATTAGCGACTCTTTCTTCTTCTTTTTCCATACTCTTTCTAGCCATTTCTAGTGTCTTACCCGCTGCAATCATTTCCATGCTAGCACCGAACAAAAATAAGTTTCTCTTAGAACTCTTACGCATACTTTCTCCTTACTCATAAATAACTATATCATTATTCTTGCTACGTTGCAAGTGGATGATGAGAGGATTGAACTCCCGACCTTCTCGGTGTAAACGAGTTGCTCTACCGCTGAGCTAATCATCCTTGGTGCCTCCACTCAGACTCGAACTGAGATCCCAGGGTTAGAACTCCTTTGCACTATCCCTTGTGCTATAGAGGCATGTGATCTAATAAATAAGATCGTCCAACTCTTCTAGTGTACCATAGTTAACCACTTCATAGCCATTAAAAGACTCTCCTAGAATGCCTTCTACTGATTCATAAACAGCTCTCCATGCTGGAATCTTACGGATTCGTGCATAATCCTCTTCAGTCAGAGCAGAAGGGTTAGGTACACGATTTATTGCTGATTTGAATGTGTGCCCCTGGCAAAAACGACCTTGAGATCTTTTCTCCTTTTTTGTAATAATAGTCCCACAACCACATTGGCACAAACGTGGTTCAATTTTTACCCAAGTAGTTGGCATTAGTGCTTCACTCCGTGTTCTTCGTCAAACTTCTTGTGTTCCTTGTGCCAGATTCGCTTACCCCAAGAGATGCCCACAAACAAGATCACCAAGTCTTCTAGGGTTGAATAGAACAGTTCAGCGGTAGCATGTGGTGCATCCGTGATCAGTCCCACTGCTTTCTGGAAGTATCCAGCTTTATCAGTTTGCTCACCAATCCATTGTGGATGGATAAGATGAACAGCTCCAATAATAGATAATAAGATTATAATTACAATCACTGGTACTGCGATAAAAAACTTATTCTTACTCTGCATACTTTTTCTTTCTACTAGTTGGTATCAAAGATATTAATATCAATTCCATTTGCACGTAAAACGTTTAATGCTTCCTCATAATAAGGATTACTCAACGTGCTTGCTGCCGGAGCAGCTCCCTTAAGCACACTTTTGATCCACATACTATTAACATCATAGTTGTTAAATGCTGCAACGAGCTTCGGTTCAGCAGGAATCTTACACAATTCTAGCATAATCGTCGCTGCTTGTTTTAATGTCATTGCCATACTATCTCCTTAGTACCCTGAGTGGGACTCGAACCCACACTTGGGGCGTTTTAAGCGCCCTTCCTCTGCCAATTGGGATATCAGGGCTTATACAAAAACCATCATACCAGATAACAACCTTATCATACTACGTGCCCCCGGAGAGAATCGAACTCCCGTCACAAGATTACAAGTCTAGTGTACTACCACTGTACTACAAGGGCTACTGCGTCGGGTAGGAGGGATTCGAACCCCCGACCCTCTGGACCCAAACCAGATGCGCTGACCAAGCTGCGCTACTACCCGTTGTTGGGAAGTTTAATCTCATTCCCAGGAGCTTGCTGCATCTACGGTATTTGCTTCGTTCGGAGTGCTCCCAGTTGGGCTCGAACCAACGACCTTGGGATTAAAAGTCCCCTGCTCTTCCAACTGAGCTATAGGAGCAGAGCATCATTTGCTAATGTCCCAATCTTCTAGACTACCCAATCGTACCATATGGGCGCATGGGTCTTCACCATATTCTTCCCATGCTTTTTGTTCACTTTCATGCATTGGGACAAGATCATGAGTATTACAAAATTGTTCTGAGCAATAACCATGCTCTTCACCATATTCTAACCACTCATCAAAAGTCATTCGAAACATTTAAAGTTCCTTAATATATTTGTTGTACTTAACTTTGTTGTCTCTAATATACTTTGGGTATGAGTCGTTGTCAAGTTCAACTAACTGAAGTTGAAAACCTCTTCCAAGAGTATCTGTATTATTTTCATAATGGTACTCGAGGTTGCTCTTGACATTATCTATGTCGAATTCAGTATGAGCGAATGCTTCAATCTTATTCTTTATAAATTCTGGGTCACCAATATATGTCCAATGCCATCCACCATTTGGTATATGAATAGAATTGTCATCTAATCTAAGACCAGTGGCCCAGAATCCATCGCGACGATATTCAGCTACACTGCATGCTTTTGCCTTCGACCAAACACCCTCGCCAAGATTTTGATTATTTAAATAATATTGATGGACCACCATGTCGAATGCATAGGTGAAATCAGGATCAAAGTTATCTCTCAAGAATTTAACAGCAATTGGGTTTGGAATCTCATCAAGGTCAGTGATTAGAACGATATCATCATCATCGTATTCAGAGAGATCAATGATCAGATCTCTTTGATAATTCTCTCGACCCCATTCCTGCGTAGCTATTGATCTACCCATTATATCTTTGGGGAAATCAATAGCTACTACAGAATGTTTTGGGTGCTGGATTGTGTTGGCTAGCATTGGTTTATCAATGCCTGTGAACGTCTGTGATGCTTCTACCGTATAGAACTTATCAACTACATCTTCTAGGATGCCTAGACGCAATTCAAGGATATGCGTCTCATTCCAGAATGGTGTGATGCTAACTACACGGCGTGGCATTACTTTTGTGCCTTGAACTTTCGCGCTGTTCGGGCCTTATTGGTTGCCTTATTGAATACATTGGTCCACTGCTTGCAAACTTTATCCCAAGTATTGTCTAGAATCCATGCGTGAGCATTCTCTGTTCTAAGAGCAGCTTCCTCTGGGTGTTCCATGATGTACTTGATTGTTTCAGCAGCCTCTTCTACATCCATCAGAGGGCGCATACGCTCATTGTCATTCTCTTTGATCACCCAGTGGGTAGGCGTATGACCGCTGCTAATTCTCCAACCACGATCATCTCCAAGAATCTCTGGCAAAGATGTGTTGTTAGGGGCCACGACAGGGAGCTTAGTAGCCATAGCTTCAGTGATGCTTAGACCCCATCCTTCACCATGCGTTGTGGTCAAGTAAAGATCACTTGCATTGTAGATCTGGTTGAGGAATTCGATTGGGAACCCACTGTGAGCACCAAACTGCTGCGGGTTGGGAATCGTGAAGTCCTTATCAGGGACCACACCAATAGCACTAGCCATCTTCATGATGCTACCACCGAAATCAGTCTCCTGCATATGCATATAAAGGAATGCGTCCTCGACACCAATATTACGGAGCTGCTTCAGAATCATAAGGCTACGTGATACATCCTTACGACCCTGGTTGCGGTTCACATTGGTAATGATGAACTTATCTTTTACAGCAGAGAAAATCTCTTCTTTAACGCGTTTCTTACCCTCTGGTGACAGCGGGAAGAAGTTACTGGTATTTGTGCCGTGGTAAATAACGTCTTGCTTATCAGCAGCTGAACCAATGTACTTCCGGCTCTCATTCTTAGCATATTCAGTGTACGCTACGGGGAAGTCAAAAGCTGCCACACACTGCTTAACCCAGTCTTCCTGTGGTGTGCAGTCGAATGGGTAGTAGTAGATTGTTGAAAAGGTCTCAGGCTTTGTACGCTGGAGTTCTAGAATCTGGGGGACAATAGGTTGAACAATGAAAGTATCCTGAACGATGAATACGATGTCATAGTCACGCTGAGCGAGCAAGTCTAAGAATACTTGACGACCAAAAACGTCCCCATAAGGCCCTTGTGTACGAAGAGCACTGATTGCTGGCCATAGGTTACCTGGCCATAGTGTGGTGTCGTATGGACCACCATCGTAGTTGACTCCTACGACATCGATCTCATAGCTACCAGACTTATTGATTTCTCCCATAATGTTTTTCATTACGGTACCGAAGCCTGTGCTACACGCGTAGTCACCCCAGGCTAATACTCTAATCTTGCTCACAACGGTCTCCACTCTTTTGGACTTAGACTATTATCATTATACGGGTTAACGTAAGTCTCATGCAAGTCTTTCTTAGCACTACCCCACTTTTTTACGAAGTATTCTCCACTCTTCATAGAGTTGAGAGGGAGGTTTAACTTCTGCGTAGTTTGATGACGCAAGTGCACGTATGGAACAACTGTTTGTAAAGTCTTGTACCCAAGCAAGTGCATACGGTATTTCATGTCTGCATCTTCCCACCAAGCTGGGTCAAAGTTCTCATCAAAAGTCCCACACTTGTCGAAGAAGTCTGGCTTGATAGCAAAGCAGGAGAACGATTGATCTTCTGGGTTAGTAATGTCTAGGTCCCATCCATCACCGAACAGGATATCACTGGGATCGGTTAGACCGTCGAGCACGTCCACTGGGAATGCCATTACATACTTGTCATCCATATCAAGTACATTCTCCGCAAGACGGTCAATGGTTTTTGGACCAAACATTGCATCATCGTTGCTTACAATAATGACATCGCAGTCTGCTGCAATAGCTTGTCGGATGCCACGGTTCCATGCTGCTGCGAGTGGCACCTGGACTCGATATTGTGGCTGAATAAAGACCTTTAGATCGTGTTCACTCTCCGCACTATAGACAAGATCGATTGCCTGCTCAAAAATATTTAGAACTGGAACGATTAAACCAATTTTCATACTTCATCCTTAACTGTAGTCTTTCTACCACGCCCTTGAATCTTAACTGGATGGTAGGTTTCTTTGATTGTTTCAATTACTTGGTCTCTAATGAACTCTGAGTTCAATGTAACCAATTCGATGCCAAGTTCTTTGCGCATCTTTCTACGTTCAGTAGTGCCGGTCCCTGCCCAATAGCCATATTCTTCATACTTAAGAGAATAATCTAGACAAGATGAACTAACTGGGCAGCTATTGCAGATAGCTAGGGTTTCTTTCAAAAACACTTTGCCATGTTTTGGATAGAAAGCATCATAATCTTCTGATGACATAGATGCGCAAGCAGCATCTTTTTGCCATTTCAGGTCAAGTGTATTTAGTTCCATAATATTTATGTGGAAGCAGTAGCTGTAAGGGCCTCGGGGGGAGTCAAGGTATGAACACCGACTGCAACCCCCGAGGAAGACCAGGCCCTTCAGGAGAGGCGAGAAACGCCCTCACTAGATAAGCTACGAATTGCTGCTCTTTACATTGTCCTTTCTAAATTGTTCCGCCTTCTTGAGCAGATCTACAATGTATTGTGCAAATTCGTCGGCTTGCTTAACGGTACTTTCCTTGGAACCACCGAGTGTAATCTGCTTGCCGACCAGTGTGCTATGCATCTCTCCGCTAAGGAGCAGTTCCATAACATCAACGTGAATCTGAGCATATTTTTTAATTGTCATTTTATCTTTATCTTTCTACCATGGGGCACAGTAGCCCTGTTGATCAGGCATACTCATAGTATATGCCTTTAGGAATTTTGTCCCTACGGTTATTTGGGTTGCTCTACTACTTGGTTTTACAACACTTCCCCCGAACTGAATCCAGTTGGGTCTATCGATACCTAATGCATCTGGGTACCAATAACTAAAATATCCCCAATTCCCTCCTTCTTCGCACTTAGCAACCTTCTGCCATTTGGCTAGGGTTGTTGCGCTCAGAATAATCTTAGCAACATGATGATGCTTTGTTGCTGCTGATGCTGTGTAGGGAACTAAAAATAAACTTAATGATAATGCAAATGTAATAATTGTTTTCTTTAACAAAATTTTCCAATCCTTGAGGAATAATTACTCTTGGTGTTGGTTCATTTGTCACCTCCTTTTTATCCGAATAGAAATCCTTTTGGTGTTAAATCTATCACATCGTACAAGTCTACATCCTCGTCGATTACTCCACGAATTGCTTCTGCTTCATCTCGTCTACGTAGAATCTTGGCGTCTGCTCGTTCTTCAATCGTGTTCGCAGCCACCGCTCGAAAGATCCAAGTGTGGTCAATACCTTTGCTTTTAGAGTCTGCTCGATTGATTCTATTGGCACGCTGCTTATAGTCTGAGTAAGTGCGCGGTACTTCGATGTTCCAAAGGTAAGGGGCATATAAGTTTAGACCTTCCTGACCTACGTCTGAAGTAATAAGTATAGCAGGCCCTTTAGTGGAGTTAAAGGTTTTAATGTTTTCAGTTACAGTATCGCTGCTCATACCAACTCCCCAGATAGGTAATACTGGAATATCCGGGAAGCGCTTCTTTAGAGCTTCTAGATAAGGGAACAAAGTACCATTGGTCCAGAATGTGAACAGTACAACTTTCTCACCATTCTCGATATATTCTTCGATATTGTTTTCAATGATCTGGTACTTAGCACTATTGCTTAAGCTTAAAACATCTCCGAATTGGTCGACAATCTCCTTGGCGAATCGGCTCTCACTCTTTTTAAGGCCTTCGGTTGTATTGCAAATCATTCTAAGCATATCAATATAAGACCAGTTTGCCACTGGGTTATCTGGGTTATACTTCTCCCTAGCACGTTCCTCAGCCCAATCGTAAACAGCACGATCGATGTCAGACAATTCATAAATAATTTTCTTAGGCATGCTTTCAGGGAATTGTGCAGCGATAGTCGGATCACTCTTCATTGCGATGTGTGTCCAATTCTCATGCTTTTTACCTAGGAGTGGGAGCTTAGTCCTATCCCATTCTTTTACATAGAGTTCTTGGACATAACCGTTGTTGAACATGCCGAACTCTTTGCCATAAAAACGCTTAAAAACATCACGTGGCATGTTACTAACGTCGTTAATACCAGGTTCAACAATAGAAAAAATGTTACGGATATTCAATGGGCTAGTCGTATATGGGGTTGCGGTCAATGCTAGTACACGCACATCATTCTTGGGATCATTGATGACATTATAGAAACCTTCGCCAAGCAATGAGGATCCTGTATTAATCTTCTGCGCCTCATCAATGATGATTAACACGCGCTTTCCTTCGATAAGCTCGAGGACTTGCATCAAGTCTGTACGGTCATATGATCGGACACGGTTGCGCTTGCCCTTAACCTTGACAAGGTTGCCTTCTCGTACTTTTTCATAGTTAAGACAAAGGACTTGGCTTTTATTTTCCTTGTAGAACTTATGCCTTTTTGCTCGGGTTAGTTTCTCGCTTACCCTATCTACAGACAAGTATGTCATGCGTCGGAATTCTTGTTCCCAGTCGTATTGCTTGATTTTCTTTGAGAATACGAGGACTAGATCAACATCGTTGTTATCAAAAAGCTTCTGGCTTGTTAAACAACTGAGTAAGGTTTTCCCAGCACCAGTGTCCCATTGGACTAAGACCCTAGGGCTCTCTGTGTGCATTTGCTTCCACACATAATTCAATCCAACGTGCTGGAATGGGAATAGATTGTGATCGTTTAAGAAGGGGCTATCAACAACGTATTTGCCCACGCTGCAGGCGTAAAGTTCATCATGCAAAGTCTTGGCTTCGTCATCTTCATAGATGATTGTATAGCCACCATTGATTGCTAGCTCTGTGAACTCAGCAATTTTATCTCGGTTCTTAAGAGTTCCATACGTATCAAGGAATGATGAACCATTGAAATTGTTATCAAGGGTCGAGTACCTCAATACCCCATTTAAAAGTTTGCTCTTCTGAACATAGATTGTCTTCTCTTTGGGCATAAAAGCATCTTAGCATGACTGATTGAAAAAATCAATCGATCGAGTATGGGATGATTGTCCCAGCAATCCTATTGATGTCAAAGATAGCAGGATGCACTTCAGTATTCAGTTGGAAATATGGTTTATTCTCTATGGCAGTACGTGATTCTACTTCATTTGTTTTACTACCACCTAGGTAATCAATCTGTAGATTTGAGTAGTAAGGGTTCTGTTTGTAGTTAGGAACAAGACTGACGCCTGAAATGAATGTTCCTGGGTCTAGAGAAGTCATTCTCAATTGGATACCATTCGCTGGGATGCCTGAAGCTGTGCTGATCAATACTTCTGGGTCATTGATCCCTGTTGTGATTGGGTACCATGTGCCATTGATAGTATTCCGGTATTCATAACGGATTGGGTGATAGAAGGGGGCAAGCATGCTCAAGTAGAATGGCTCAGCGATCCCATTGAGCTGAAGTACCTGGACACTAAACCATTGGTAATTAGAGCCAGTAAATGTTTCTAGCTCAACATCAAACCAAGTATTAACAGGCATTGCGCCAGGGAGATAGCTCTTCGAGGCAAGTATAACACCATTGGATTTTATACTGGTGGAGTAAGCCACTAAGTTTATCTGGTAGTTACCCTGGTTGGTTTGTGGCAAGAACATTCTTGCGACACCACTAATTCTCATGTTGCTTCGGTCAGCAGTAGTAACCCAGCTGGATGTGGGTGAGGCAAAGGCACCAGCTTGGTAAATATTGAATGGTGTACCGCTAGACCCACTAATAACAACTTGGATTGTATTACTAGGAGTACTACCTACATAATTGGTTCCAGTAACCGTCATAACATTTGTGACGCCACCGGTTACGGTTATAGTATTGCCGCTTACGAGGGTCCCAGAAATTACTCCGCTTGTTGTTGGGTTAATAAACTGTGTGTACAACGTACCAGTTGTGGTAGTTGATGCTTGCAACGTAGCAAGAAAATAATAGTTTATACCAGTTCCAGTAGGATTATAGCTCGCGTACCCAACTGTACCGAGCGATGGCGTACCAAGTGCTAATGTCCACGGAGTTGTACCCATGGTGCTATAAACGTTCGGTATGGTGAAATTATACGCAACCGAGTATGATCCACCACTCACAGACAAACCGCTGGCTGTGCCACCCGTGGTACCATTGACCCAAGATACTGAGGTACCTGTTACTGTGGTCGATCCAAGACCAAACCAATCTTTATTGGTATTACCTGAAACAGATGTGAAGTTCGCGTCGTAGTAGCTTAATAGGTTTGTTGACGCGTTGTATTGAGGTGTTTCTACACCATAGATACCTGGTTGGTTCTGAACTACTTGAACTATTTGTGCATCATTACCAAAGTTGCTTACTATAGAAACAATTGAGTTTTTGTTTATAACACTTGGGTTGGTATAATTCATCAACGTAATATCATTGTTGATTGAATTATTCTGCGTTAAAAAGCTTTTCCAGTCAGTTGTAAGACCAGCCACATTAAAGCTACTAAATGAATCGATAGTTTGGATCCATGGGGTCGTAGCTGTATCATTCGTATTCATATAAACGTAATTTATATCTTGTGAAGCGAAACCAGTGTTACTCCCGTTCCTTGATAACAGGTTCTGTGGCGTTCCACGCATGTCATCATAGACAACCTCATAGAATGTTGTTAAATATCTAACTCCAACAAAATACGATTGATGCCAACTTTGATCGATTGTTACTTGATTGTAATTATGGATTCTAGTGTCATAAAACCTTCTATCCAAAAATTCAGAGTATGATTGGAAATTATACTGGCCGTTGCTATCTATTAGCTTGTAGCTTTTTGTTGGATCAATAACTGTAGAGCTCGTGTTGTTACCAACGGTTGTCGATGCACCGAGTTGTGAAGTATTGAGCGCAGCGAGACTAGGCCAGCTATTGTTGTTTGCTACTGTATTTGTAGCAGCACCGAACACAGTTGATGAACTAAGCTGGTTTGAGTTCTGCGTCTGAGTTGTTGGGTTGTTGCCAACTGTGTAAGAGTAATTGACATTATTACCATCGATGATAGATTGCTCAAGATCATAGTAATATTGTTCAACATCCGGTGGAAATATGTTTACTGTTCTAGCAATGGAATCAACCGGCAAGTCATAAACTTCTGGGACTAACTTCGTGAATTCGAACTTAAGATACGTGCAAGAGGTCGTTGGTATTTCATAGATGCCTTTACGCAGAGTAAAATCTCTCTGGATAGGAGCCCAATAAAATTGGCTTGGGTCTATTCCACCACTTACCGAGTTTGTTGTGTAGTAAACATTAAATTTACAACCACTATAAATTGGATCTACATAAATTCTATTGATAGCAGTTGGGCTTGGGTCACTAATCTTTGCGTAAAAATAAACAATAGAATCTTTAACTGGTTGTGGAGAACATTTCCAATAGGCGGTGTCATTATTAAATATGTTAGAAACGCTGTTGTTTGTAAACTGATAATTTTCTACAAAACCAAAAAAGTTTTGTGTTGTTATCAAACCGCTTGGATTTGTTATGATTCCGTTTAATGGTGTCGTATTGTTGATAACTGGCAATGGGATGTCAGATTCCTGCATCACGCTAAGACCGAACCGGAAATCAGTTACGCCAATCGAATAAGGTGTATTAACTGGTAAAGATTGGTTCTGATACGTTTGGACAGCTTGGTTTCTCGTTATCCTTAAAGAGATAGAAGCTTGGGTACTACCACTCGCTGCTGCCGTAAGAGTCGATGGTGCTGTATAATTTAGACTAACCCAGTCATCTGTTGTATTGATATCGCTTCCACCGACTATCATAAAAGTAGAAGTTCCTGGCAACGCAGAACCATTTTGGTCCAAAAGTTCTACGAAGCAAGGGACGTTGAGTACAGCTAATTGCACTGTGTTGTAATACGTTATCTTGTTAGATAGAACGTACTTAAGAACAACGGGGTTGCTATTGGGGCCACCGAAGTCTGTGTCAGAAATCCAACTCGTTTGCAAAACTTGTTCAAAAGTAGATATGTTATTAGAGTTGTTGGTTATACCTAAATTAGGATCGGAATAACCAGTTTGTTGGGTGTTACCCAACGAGTCTACAACACCTGTGTGAGCATAAACTTTATTGTATACAAGACCATTTAATGTCATTGGTGGTTGTATGTTTTGTGTTACATAATCTTTTAAAGGGTCTGTGTTCTGTGGGATAATTGACATTATTGTGCCCCATAGATAGTAGAAGTCACTTCGACGCCAAGGTTGGCAATACTATTTGCTGGGTAACCAGTCGTATCGGTGCTATTGCAATAAGCAATATTGCCTGTCATATCAATTATTGTTTCTTGCGTCTGTAAGTGGGCAAAGTTTGGTGCCAGGGTTGTCGCATTGTTTTGGACCCAGTATCTGCTATTAGCTCCAGGAAGGATGTTCCCTGGCGGGTTGATTTGATTCGCATTGACATAAGTTTCTAAATGGAAATACTCTGAGTACCCATTAGTAGTTATGACATATGAGCCTGAAACTTGAGTGAATGTTTGTATCGGTGTGCCGAAACTAATGATAAAGTTACACGGAATCAATTTTTGTGCTGTGCTAAGGACTGCTTGAGCTAATTGTTGGTTCCATGACCAAAGGCTTCCACCAATCAAAGGTATTAGAACGATCTCTTGAGCATTATTGATCGAGCTCCTACCATGACCAGGCGATCTCCAACTCTCAGTTACATAAAACTTCATTTGGGTAAGTGCTTCGCACAGCGTAACAACACCCCATAGAGTAGCACCGGTCTGAAAAGCTTCCGCTGCACCGAGCAGGCGCTCTCTATAGGAAGCATCACTTGTTATGATACTTTGCCATTGATCAGTTACAAGTTGGTCAATGAATGGATTGGTTGCAAAACTATAAATTTCGCTTGAATTCCTTTTTACATCAAGGATGGTACCGAGTATGTCATCAAGGTTATTGAACTCTATATTTTGTTGGCTTATTTTAGCAGCAATTTGTATATTGTTTAATTGGCCCGTACCACTATTCCCCAATAAAATTTTCATTAACGTTGTTAAATTATCGTTGTCATCGAAATTATAAACGTTGTCGGGAAAGTTACTAACTTTTTGATCAAAAGTAGTATGGACCCTAACGGGGAAAATGTTACCAGCCATTAGAAGTTACTAGATCCCCTGATAATAAAGTTTATGTTATAAAGGTTTGGCAGCTGGTTACTAGCTAACATAAAATCGTTGGTCTTTGTGCTAATAGTTGTACCGTCAAGGGCAACGACATTGATGCTAGTCGTTCTGCAATTTGATATACCACCAACAGATAAGATCTGTGAGTTAATGTCAGCAAAGGATATTGTACCTAAAAAGGTATAGTTGTTAAAATATGCATTCAATAGATTATAGATGTTTGATTCTACAGTTAATTGGCTATAGCCAGTGCTGATTACTACATTGACATTTATTGTCAAATTTACGTAATTTACTTGGTGGACTAGCGTATTAACACCCAGCGGTCTGCTTTGCTGAGTCAATGATTCTACAGTAGTAACATCGCTGTTATAGCCATGTGTATAAGTAAGCCAACTGATGTTATTACCCGTTGGAAGAGCTGGCCAAGATGTTAATGGTGTTGAAGTGTCGAAGACAAGACCAGTGGATTGTAGCACACTGTTCTGATTGTTTGTATTATCATAAATTGGATAGACAATGGCTTTGCCAGTTACTGAACCTGAGATTGAAGCACCAACGGGTAAGACAGTATTCAAAGTTATACCGCTGGTAGAGGTACTAGAGATATAATAATTCGCACCGCTAACAACAGCACCACTCGCCAAAGCCATTCCTGGGTATAAGAAACTATTTGCGTTTGTTACGTTGAGGAAAGTAGTACCAGCGATCAAAGCACCTGAGCTGGTTGTTGCTGTAAACGTTGTAGAAGCATAGGGGTTGAGAGCGATTGGGTATGTTAAACCACTACCTGTAGCAACATTATAAAGGTAGACGGTATCAGCAACCCCCGAAGAAGAGATACTCAACTGTGATGGGAAGTTTATTGCTGGCTGTTGATTCAATGGCACATAAATGTCACCGCTAGTTGATGTATTACTTGATGCCAATGTACCACTAGCTAATATATAATTATTTGTATTCAGATAATTAGTACTTGATCCGTTGCTTAAAATGAAGTTAGGGTTGAATACCATCTGCTCTGTTATAGAGCTAGAAGTAGTGCCATTTATAAAAACATCTACAAAGTTACCGCTGGCAATTGCAGTAGATCTACTCGATGCTGGGCTATACTCTGAAATTACTTCTACAGTGTTGCCTAAGAATAATGCTTGGTTATTGGTACTATTCCCGATTGTCAGTGCTAGCTGAGTAGTTGGCGTTGTTGGATAGTAATAGTCAGTTAAATTAGCGAATGTTATCTGGCTATAAGTGTTTAGACCACTACCAACAAGTTCATTACCTTGTGGGAATAAATATCCACTAACAGTGCCATTGTAAGAAAGAGTCCCTGGGTAACCAATATCAGGATTGCTCGAGGTCACTGATTCGTAGTAGGTATACCCGCCAGAAGTAGTTACTCCACTGATAGTGGTGCCAGACATTGTCAACCTGTAGGGTAGTGGCATATTAGCGCCAACGGTGAAAGAACCGTTAGAAATAGTTGTAGTACCACTTACTAAGAATGTGAACCCATTATTAGTAACAAACGATGGATAAACATTATTTATCATAGTGTTCAAAGATGCTTGTAAACCACCAGGAGTGGTCGCTGTACCTATGCCACTAGTGGCCACTAGCGTAGTCCCGCTGTAAGTGATATTATTTATTGTTTGCCCGCTATAAGCAACGAAGTTTAGCTGGACACCGCCTGTTCCAGTATTGTTGCTTAAAGTACCCGATATCTGAAGATTCTCATCAAAATAATTTTGTTGACCGAATGCGTTAGCTAAAGTAACGTTTGGGTCTTGTAAAGCAGTAAGGATGTATTTACTATATGTACCAGCGGTGTTGCTAAATACTGTGCTCTGCCATCTGCCACGGAGCGCTGAATCACTCTCTGGGTCAGAACCGCCTGAGATTGCACTGTTGTTATTAACCGAAGTAACACCCATAAGAGCACTTATCTTCGTGATAATTGTATCCGCTGGTGCGTTACCAAATGCTCCTGGCAATACAGCTACGACTGGAACGTCTTGAGAAAAGTCTCCAACATTAATGATCGCTGGCGCTGTAGTGGCAAAGTATACGGCTGCTGTATAACTACCGCCCACAGGAATGGCAACTTGGGTACCAATGGGGATATCAATGATTGATGTGGCAGCAGAGCCAATTGAGAAAGTCACCAGACCAGTTGCTCTTTTACCCAGCTGACGATAGATACCGAAGAGGTTGCAGAAGGCATCTAACTCAGTGCCTGATTTCGTATTTATGTCATAGCTATAAGTTTGAAGGATTGAATTGTTGTTAGCATAAGCAATTTCTTGAGATACAGCTTCGAGGATTTTATACGTTGCGGTGCCCACTCCAACATCCCATGTTGGGTCATAAACCGATAGTGCTGCTTGCAGCCTAGCTAAAACTCCTGAGGTATCAGCCATTGTATACGTTAACTCCGTTATTGTCTAAAGACACTGTTAGATCGATTGTATTACTCGCCAAAGTCGTTATTGATATATTAGCTAAAATACTACTGTTTTGTACAGTCACGTTAACAGAATCTATGCTTTGAATAATTTCGCTCTTGTTCCATAGAGAAAGCTGAGCAGAATTCTGAGCAGTTTGTAAACTAAGAATCTGTTGTCCTAAATAAAGCTGTAATACTCTACTTATCTCACTCTGGATTGAGCTAATAGACGAATTATTAAGTTGTTGACCAATCATTCCAAGTAATAAACTACCAAAACCAGGTGTAGTTGGACCTGTTCCGAGTGGTTCTTCCAGCCATCTTGTGATATCTTGCACAAGCTTGTTATTACCAATAGCGAATTGGATCTTTCCACCACTCAATTGTATATCACCATTGCTGATTGAGATAGTTTTCATACTATCTTAAGCAAAATAGGGGTAATAATACATTATGCTAGCCGTTCAGCTTCGCACCAAGCGGTCATAACTGCCCATAACATTAGTTATAGGCCTCATTGGTAGTAGACTCAACAATTGTTGGATCTGAAAAATTAATCCCGTCATAAACCCAACCAACCAAGGGTTGAGCGGTTAAATCGCTAACATCAACAATATGAGATGATTGTGTAAAGGATGGAGCCAAAGAAGGGTCGGTGTTTAACACAAGCGTTACGTTTCCGTTTGTGTCTACAAAAGCAAGCGTGGACATTAGTTGTAAACCTCGTTAGTAGTTGTTCCGACATTTGTGTTTGTTGCAAAACTGCGACCAGCGCCCCATATAATTCGAACTGCGCCTGATCCACCACCACCACCGTAGTTGCTACCGTCAAGGCCGCCTACCCCCACTACGACTGTGTAAGTATTACCAGGTGTTACTGCAACTGTATTATAGCAAAGGTATCCACCCTTGCCGCCTGCGTAAGCCGTGCCGTTGTTGCCACCGCCACCTCCACCGCCAAATGCACCACCACCGGCTCCGTAGGCCGTACCGATTGCGGTTGCGTTACCACCACCATTTGTAGATGCACTTGCTGATACAGTTCCCGATATTACACCCGTGGGAAGCCCAGCAGTTGCCGACCCAACACCAGTTGTTGCGACCGTACCACCAGCGCCACCGTTTTCGTTTGAGTTGGTTCCAAGACCTCCACCGCCACCGTTACCGCCAGTGCCTCCACCTGTTGATGTACCAGCCGCGTAGCCGTAAAGATTGGAACCACCACCGCCACCGCCACCGTGGGCTGATGTAGAAGCGGAACCACCACCTGCACCCGCACCAGAACTGCCGCTTAAACCGGCGGCGTTCGACCCGCCGTTTCCACCAGCGACGCCGTAACCACCTGCACCGCCACCTCCACCGCCCTTACCACCCGTTGCACCACCACCCGTACCACCAGCAGCAGCGTTACCGTAAGCGGTAGTCGAACTAGACCCACCAGGAGCACAAACAGTTGTGAGAGAACTAAAGTAGGAATCACCACCAACGGTTGCATTTCCGCCCGCGCCGCCACCAATGGCAACAACCTGAACTGATGTAATACCCGTAGGGCAAGTCCAGGTGTACGTTCCAGCGGTAAAATAGACGTGTGAACCAATGAGCGCGGATGACAATGAAAACTCACCGAAAGCCTGTGCTGACATTCCGCCACGGGTTGCAAGCATTGGGGTCATTAGAACTTAGTCTGTCCCAATAGAAGGGTCCAAGCGGATGACCCCGTGCAGATGATGGTAATGGTGTAGAAGTCCAGTGTCGAAGCGTCTGCTGCCGACCAAGCGGTTCCGCCCTGATAGTAGGACGTGATGCTGTTGTTTGTCGCGCCCTGAACCGGAAGGACGGATGACGAAGCGCCAGCCTGAACCGTGTTAATCGTGATGTTGCTGGGAAGGTACGCGGTAGCGCCGTTGATAACGCCGATGGCGACGGTGGCAGATCGTCCGGTTGTCGTCGGTGCGCCGGTTACGTTAAGCGCCCACGTCGCGGTCGGGTTGCCCGTGTAAAGGAATACCGCTTCGGAGCCAAGCGCGATAGATGCCGCCGTTGAACCTGACAAGGCAGTTGCAGAAATAAGTACTGTCTCAAAAGGCGCAATGATTGTCGGGTTGGTGCTAAGTACGTTGGAACCTGAACCTGTAGCCGTTGTAACACCTGTACCACCAGCCGCAACAGGCAAAACGCCGGGGCTATTGTTGACTTCGTACCATCCGCCACCAGAAGCAAACACGAAAGATATTGCAGAGCCAGCAGTAATGGAAAGCGTTGTAGACCCGCTGTAGTTCGGGTAACTAAACATATTTTGGCTGGTGTTGGCATTGAGGGTTACAACGTAGTTGGTGTTGTTGTAAAGCGTTGTGGTTGCGCCAATGACACAACTTCCATTTGCGGGCATTGTAAGTGTCGTGGCCGATGCGGTCTGATAAACGTTGTACTGGTTCGCGAGAAGAGTACCGGCGGAAGCGACACCGTTAGGGCTTGCGTAAGATGCAAGGTTCGCAGACGCGGGGATGGCCGTGCCGTTTACTGAGGTTACAGAAGGAAGCGAAGTGACGCTTGCAGACATAGCGCCAAGACTTGTCAGGGCCGCTGTCGAGGTTGAAGCTCCCGTACCACCGTTGGCGACGGATACAGTACCTGTGATTGCCGTGGTAATTGTTCCATTACCATAGGTTACGCCAATCGGTGCTGTGCCATTCATTGATGCGATCACGGATGCCCATGTCCCAGCGGTTCCACTGGCTTCTACGAACCCAAGCCAATAAGCCGATGGCTGTAGGGTGATAGCTGCCCCAGCTGAAGCTGCATCGATTGTTTGAGTGGCGAGGTTTGGGTATACATTCAATGTATATGGGGAAGAATTATCGATGTAACAGAACTGGCCCAGCCCAGTAATAGCAGGAAGCGACACACCTAACCCGTTGGAAGACGATGAAATTACATTGTATTGGGCTGTCAATGGTGTCGCTGTACCCAGAGAAGAGCCTGATGATGTAACACTATTGTTCTCATTGAGAGATAGGTTACCATTCATCAGGATAGAACCACCACTAATAGTAATACTGCCGCTAACGGTCTGTAATTTAATATTAGAAGTGTCCAAAGCATTAAGGATAATACTTGTATTATTACTAGTTTGAAGAGTTAGTCCACCGTTGTCAAACATGGAAAGCGATGTATTCAAAGATTGAAGTGCAACTTCTCCTCCCCCAAGCCCTTCAGTGGCTATATTAACTTGATTCCCGCCAATATTAATTTGGCCACTAGCAGTAATATTCACACTACTATTATTACTAGTAATGTCTACTGCATTATTCGCAGTTATTAGTGCATAGTTACTACTAGTAATATCTACACCAAAAGCGCCTGCATCATTGACATAAAAGTTATGGGTATTGGCGGTAAAAGAGCCAGACGTAGTAAGAACTATTCCATTACCATTGGGGTCTTGTACACTAAAACCACCGCTCTGGGTTAATAGACCTGGAGAAGCTGTCTCACCTGGACCAGTAAGCGAAGCATACCCACCACCTCCACCACCTGGAGTAGTCCAATCATATTCTGTTCCAGTTATTACAGTTAGCACTTGCCCAGGTTCACCATTAGTTGGTATTGTCCCAGTTAATTGAGCAGTGCTATTAATCTGGCGTGTGGTTGGGTCATACTCGCCCGCATACAGGTATAGCCTATAAAGGCTTGTTCGCTTTTCTACCCACCATACTTGATTGGACTCAATCTGTTTGATTGTTACACCGACAGGCAATGCTTGTAGATCGATCTCTACTTGGAAACCTTTCATGTCGATTGCATAACAGAAATAATTTTCTGGTGCGCCTTGCGATACACTAAAAGGGTGTAATTGGGGTGCACTCGTTATTATTACACGTAATACACCAGCTTTTTTATCCCAAGGGTTCCCTGTTACACTCATTGTACTAAGTCTATCCCATAGTGCATGATTGTTCCATTCTTTATTGGTGCAGTTAAGGTAGCTTGCGTCGAGAAACCACCTGTTCTATCACCCTGGTGTTGTACAGAAGTTACGTAGAACTCATAATGATCAGTGCCACCAGATTCATTATCTAGATTAAGTGCTACACGCATTCCTGGATACAACTCTGGCATGAATGTGAATGATACATTGCTAACGAATTGGTTAACCCATTGCTGCATGAAAGATTGCAAAGCATAGATATATTCAAGAGTATGGCTGTGGATAACACTCTGTTCTTGGACAAAAGGTCTGATACCATAACGGTTCAAGAAGTTTAGAACATTTTTAGCATTCGTTACTTGCCCAGCAAGATTACTGGAATATTTACCAAAAAGGATTTCCATGGTACTAACGTCTTGGATGCTGACAATACCTTGGGTAGTGATTTGGTCAGCAAAACTGACTTGTTGTCCAATACCTGTTGTATCACCAAGCACTGCAACGTGTGTGATCAATTGAGTATCATCGTGATAGATCTGGAAGTCTACGATCTCTACTGGGCTAATTTCTAATACTGGGTCTGTCCCATAGATACCATAATAATCTGGGAACCATGAAATGAAATCCCCATTTGGTGCGCTTTGGAATGTACGCAAACCCGCGCTCATAATTGTTGTAATGTCATTCATAACTGGGTTATCAAGGATGAATGCTCTCGGAGTACCTTGGACTACACTCGCCGCTATATTGAAGTTTGGCGACAAGTAAGGTGTGTTATAAGCATCCGTGAGACTAAACGCTGTTCTATCATTGGCATTAACTGGGTTAGCAGCAGGAGTTGTAGTAGTAGTAGCTGTATTAGATGTGTTTGGAGACGTTGCACCAACGGCACTTGTAGTAACGTTGTAATAGCTAGAAGTCATAACGTTGGGATTAGAATTCTGGTTTATTCCAGTGCCCCAACCATGGTGAAGCGTTATTGGTCTGCGGCAACCAATCAATCTGCCTTTCCAACCACCGCCCCAATCTTGCCATTGACCATCTTTTATTTGGTCCCAATAAAAAGGTTTTTCATTGACTGGGATACCAGGTTCGCTTGCTTGGATTGAATAACCAACATTAGGACTTGTGGGTACAGAAATGCTTCCTCTTACATTGTCTTTCGGTGGAGTTCCACCGAGTTCAACGCTACAGATTGTTACGTGCTGTGGTACGCCACCACCGTCTTTAGGAACTTCCCAGAACATGAGATCACCAGGTTGTGGCGGTACCGAGTTAGGTATCCATTGGCCATAGGTCCCTGGATCATCTCCATTGCTTGACCCACATTCTTTCGTAGTATTACTCCCGTAAAGATTGATACCAATGGTTGAGTATCCCCAATAAGCAAGCCCTGAGCAATCGAACCAACCCTTCCCTGAACCCGCTGCACCAGGTGTAATACGATAGTGTGATCCTTTAAGTGCCTTACTGTACTGATCACCGAGCTGCCCGCGAAGGTTGGATAGTAATGTTGCTATCGCAGTAGGTATCGATGATGGATCTGTTGAACCAGTTGAGTTTACACCAAAGTATGAATCAGCTTGGGTAGTGTTCAGGTTTGGTTGTACACCAGCACTAATCTTAGTTTGGTCTGCCCATTGGAATGTAATGTTGGCATAATCGCTAACATTTGAATCTTGCTTCCATGAAGAGACATCTTTGATCGAACCATTTAGATAGGCAACCACAGCTGGATGACATTGCAAGTAATCAACGGAATCATCATATACAGCTTGATTCTTTTCGGTTAGGTTAGCCTTTTGCGGAACACTCGTTGCTCTAACGGCAACGACTCTATTTGTTCTTTGATTCGCAAGAAGCAAAAGTCTACCATCATAGGATTTTTTGATTCTATTGTACGCGAGCCATGACTTGGCACGGCTAATTTCTCCGCTATCTTTCAAACCCATATATGAGAAAGGAGCAGAACAATAATAAATATCTTGGCTAATACCCTTGAGGTCTACTGGATTATTAGGATTGAAACCTGGGAAGTTAGCCAATCCACCACCAATTGGTCTACTATTGAATGCTATTGCTTTGGATGCAGTGATGGTTACACCGATGCTATTATCCGGTGCATCGCTGTTCTTCAATGTTTCTGCAGTTTTATATTCTGTACCACCGCTGGAAACACTCTTACCGCTAGCAATACTATCTATGCTCAGAATTTGGCTAAGCTGCGAGTAAATGCTATTTTCTAAAGCAGTATTAGAATTTAATAAATCAGAGTATGCATTCGCAGCAAAACTAATAAAGTTAGCGGGTATACCTTGGATATGGATAGAGTTAGCATTCCAGCCACAAACATCTGTAAGCACATTGACTACAGCTTGAGCAATACCACCATCATTAGTAGTCTGATTACTACTAGAAATTGTTTGGTCCATATAATTAAGCAAAAGTTGTTGGTACTGGATGAGAGTGTCGTCCCAGTATGTATTCTGCAATAGGTATAGAGTACAATAAGCGTTGATAGTGATGGGCGTTGGAACGAGAGTTTCAATCGGGGCATATGTAACAAGACCCGTAAAGCATTGGACCTCATTGGTTCGCTTTAGGAATACTGTTATACGATCCATTGTATTAATGGTTCGATTATATTTACGCCCAGGGTTATTTAGTGTGCATGAGAAAGAGCTCGGTGAAGCTATCTCTCTATCCATATTAAAATTAATTATGTCAGAGGATACATCTATCATACCATTGTTCATGGTTGATATAAATACTTTAATGTCTGGGGTATAGAAGAATGTTCCTGATTGGTTAAAACTCATTGCCCTGGCAGTCCTTGGATCTGTTGTGTTGCAACAGTTAAGTTATTAATACTCATCCAGTTTACACCATAATTGTTTTGGTCAGCAACTGTCGCTTTGTAGCCAGGTGAATACGATGCCAATGAGTAGGAGCTCGGGGCATATGTCGATGCAGATCCCGGCGCTGGCGTTGTCATAGGCGTCTTAGCCACGTTAGCAGTTAACATGTTCATCGTATAGTCCGTTGTAAATACGTTTTGGAAACGTACGTGCATCTTTTCTGCAGTTTGTATAAACCCACTTATGGTAATAGGATTTAATGGTTCTTCACTGATCAGTTTGTTATAATTTTTAACATTAGAATTGTTGTAGTAGTTCAGCACCATTGGGGTTGTTATGCTGCCGTTGACAAGAGATAGTTGATGAGCACGGATAGCATCCTGGAATAAATTCATCTTTGCGAACCCATCAGCTGGGTCTATTTTTTCAAAACCCTTTTGTTTAACAGGATTAGATGGTTGGACACTCCTAAGTGGCCATGCGATAGAGAAATTCATAAACATCTCTGCACGTCTAATTGGTATCCAACTCATACGATCGCGAACTTGTTGGCTCATAAACTCATTTGAAGTGGCAGTGTTTATTCTTTGCAGCCAAAGTTCATATGTTGTTAGTTCTTTACCGTTGTATAATGTTACTGTTGCGTTCCCAGCCATTGCTGCCAACCTTGTTCTATTATGGGAGCAGATTCATGGATAATACCCATTGAGTTACTCCAGGCGAACCCATTGAAGCTAACGGCTTTAGCATCTGATGGGATAACTGGTGCAGAAATTTTACAGTTATAAAAATAATTATTATTAGGTTGAGCGTTCATTAATCATCCTATTAACTTGTTTTAACATTTATTGAAGAGATACTTGACATACCTGTGTACAGCCCGTTATAACCTATACCACCGTTTTTATCATTAACTATACGGTTTAATGCATCACTGGTAGAAGCAGACAATGCATTGCCATTAACATCTTCTTCTACTTCGAATGACATATAGTATGGGTATGTCACCGTTGTAACATCCCAACCAATTTGCATTTGTTCTAAATAGACTTGCCACACTATGTTTCTGCTTGGTACATTTAGGGTGACACTTTTTCTAGTTTGATTTTGATCATCTTGTAAAGTTCTAAAATTATCATAGAGTTCTATCAATGATTTTCTACTACCAGCTTCTCCCTGGAGTATCATGCTCGTTATTTGAGCAGATAAGATCTGTGTTACACGACCACCGATTGTACTAAAACTTTGAGTATTAAGTTGATAGTTCCAAGTAAGACTGTTGATGTTAAAAGGGAACTTATATTTCTTATTAGATGAATCTGTTATGTAAGCTGCATCTTTATCCGTGGTCATCCTGTATGACCTTTATGCGAGGTAGGAGAATTTTTGGTCATCACATGCAGGAACTTTTTAGCAGCAGCAGAAAGTTCAATTGTTACTTGGTTGAGCTGGTATGGTGAGTCAGCATTCGTATAATTACTGGTCGCTTTTTTGTACGCAGCGGCGGCTTGTGATTCATTGGTAGTGCCTTGGAAACCTTGAACATTAGATTCAGCCTGGTATTTATCATAAAAGTCTTGCAATGCATTTTTAGCACCGGCCACAGCGCTAGGAATCGCTGTTTTGAGTGACTGACCACCACGTGGCTGAAGCGCAGTTGTTAACTGTTTTGAGGTGGGCAAGTTTTTTGGGGATGTTAATGATGGAACTGCACCAATACCAGCTTGAGTAGATGAACTCTTTAGAACTTGATATGCCCAGTTAGCTGCTTCTTGTGGTGATTGGATATTAGTAAAGCCTGCCTGCTGAAGAATTAATGCAAGAATTTGCGCATTATTGTCTACGTCTGCTGATGTTTTAATCCCAGCCCATCCTAAAATCTCCATATTGTCAGCAGTATTTGCTGAAGCAATGGCTTGACCGGACATACTCTTCATCTTTGCATATGATTGCATATAACCAACACCTTCTCGTTGTGCGAATAACGCAGTTCCGAGAGGTGTTTGCATCGCTTCTAAACCAGTTTGCTTTGCTTTCTGTGAGATTAAGTTACCTGCACCGAATGTTGCCGCATTAAGCCCCATGTATGAAGCTGCTGCTGGACTTGCTCCCATAGCGGCAGCAGAGGTCATACCACTCATGTATGCAGAGTTGCCATAGGCAGTGCTAGTGGTCGTAGTGTTTTCAAGATTTCTCACAGCTCCGAATGCATTGGCATTTGTTGTTATGTCTACGCCCACACCCAAACCACCACCAAGGATCTGCTGTGATTGTTGCGCATTCAAACCATATTGCGTTTGGAACTGGATTGCATTGTTTACATAATTCTGGAGCTGTGTGCCTTTAAGGCCAAGACCAGCACCCATCATTTGCGCTTGCATAACATCTTGTGCACTAAAAGTTGGATTCAAACCAAAATCAGATTGAGCATAAGCTCCGAGTGTCATACCTAAACTTCTGCCATAATTTGTTTCACCAAAAACTTGACCTTGCTGTTGAGCAAATCCAGTAAGTTGTCTGGCTGTACTGGCAGCAGCTTCTGCAATGGTTGCACCAACTCCAATAGGGCCAGCGACCTTCAATGCAGCTTCAATTGCTGCTGAGCCCAATATTTCTGAAACTTTATTAGCTAACTTTAAAGTAGTTTGTTCAACCCCAGCAGGTATACCACCTGTTCGAGTTGTTACTATATCACCATTCTCATAACGTCGTGGGAGACCTGTAGATGAATCAATTACTGGTTCTGTATTAGAAGCCTGTGATTCTCTTATGTTACCAAGCGTAATGCCTGCAGCGTTCATTGATTGGCTAGCTACTCTGGCTACGGCCTTACCAATCAATGGTATATTCGATACATTATTTAGATTATTCATCAGACTTCGGTAAGCGATCTCAGCTGAACGGCCTTCTTTACCAACTGGGATTATGTTCTTCATTCTTGGATAATCTTCAAGCTGTTTAAGGATTTCAACTTGTGATGGCAATGCGGGCCTTCTATATACAGAAGATCCAATATTGAATTCATCATTAGGCATGATAAGAGGTGATCTACCACCTATACTCGCATAAGATTCATCTTCCTCACCGTTACCGCCATCGGGGAAGCCTGGGCCTCCTGGAGGCATTCCAGAGCCCCCTGGGGGTCTTCCTCTACCACCTCTGCCGCCTCTACCACCACCACGTCCAGCTTCACGACCAGCAAAATCTTGGGGGAATGGGTTGGCTGAATATCTATCAATGCCCACTGCGGCAGTTGAGAACTCTGTCCTACTACTAAAATCTGGGCTGCTTGTAATATCTTGTCTATAAGCACCACCGTAAGCGGCTACAGCATTGCCACCACCACCCATGGTACCCATGATGCTCATGACATGACTCATGTTGCCGCCAGCACCTTTAACAGCATTGATTACTTCTCTTACTGAACTTAGGTTATTTCCTAGAGAAGTTTGGAAAGCTTGGTCAATGGCGCTTGCTACTTCTAGGCCTTCTTTGATAGCCTTAACAGATTCTACAACTGTTTTCATAGTTTCTGCTAATTCTTTGGCTCTATCATTCGATGTTTTGAATGAAGAGTCTAGGGATTCGACATCTTTTCTAATGTCTTTAGTTAAACCTGATGCTTCTTGTAAACCTTCGACCAGGCCTGAGGCATCGCCATTGATATTGACGCCTAGTTGATAGGAGCTGTCGTCTGGAGCCATCATTCATCCCCTATCTTATCTATATCTATCCCTGATAATGGGGATATGAATGTTTGTCCCGTTAAGTTCTCGTCCTCAACACCCTGGTTGTCACCATCCATCTCAGCGAGCATTCTTTCAAGCTCATGCAATTCCTCGATGGATCCTGGGGTTAACCATTCAACACCAGTAACACCATTCTTTTCATCTTCTTCTTTTTGTTCCTTGTAGAAGCGATACATTTCAGTGTTATTAATAAGCATATTCTCTTCGAATAGAGCTTCTCTAATCTCTTGTTCTTGCTTATTTTTTCTTTGCATTACAACTGCTAAAATTACTTCTTGTACCGTATTTAGATCTTGCTTATTAAGAATGCCTTTAAGGAAAGCTGATTCACTTTTCTCAATAATGTATGGATCTATTTCCCATCTTTTGGGGTATCAATGTCTTCTTCAATTTGTTTAAAGATATCAAGAGGCATGATAGGATCTAATATTCCTAATTCTTGCAAGACAATAACGACTTGGTTCTCTAGGCTTTCAATCTCATTGTACAATAGCTCAACGACAGAGTCATACCAATTATTGGTAACATAATCAAACTTTTGTCTAATAACATTTATGTTTTTGTTACTAGGAACCAACTCACTACCGTCTACACTAACTAGACCAGCAGCGACTATGGCGGATTGGTATGCACGTCCATAGCCGATGCTGTCTAGGTAAGGCTTGGTAATAAGACTAACTTCCAGCTTGTCGTTGACAGTAAGAGTCTTTACCACAAACTTGTGGAATGGGATCTTAGTTACTTCACGCTGTAGGTGACCTATAAATAACATTCCTTCAAATTCATCTTTCCACTTATCTGGGAAAGAATTATTATCTTGGACTTCGGTCTGGGGAAGGTCTTCAGTTCCCCATCCGTTGTTTTCATGTGTTGTCATTTTACCTTTGGGTCTAGGGCTATTAGTTTAGCCTACCAATTTATCAGTTCTTGTTCAAGACTCGACTGTAAGGCTTCTTGACGCGGCGGCTACGAAGCTCAACAGCAGAGAACCACTGACCAGTACCGGTACCACTCGCAGGAGCAGTCAGGACTGTACCAATGATATTGTTGGCAAGAGCACTACCAGTAACGATTCCACCGCTAACTACAGTGGCAGTCGAAGCAGGGATCGTGGCATAACCAGCGTTACTAGTGCCACTTACACCAACGGCAGCACCAATGGCAGTACCACTGACGACAGCTACGTTAGGGCAGAGACCCTCGAACTGGACCCAACCGAAGTTACCAGCAGGAATGTTTACCAGTGGGACACCAGCAAACTCACCCTGTGAGGTGCCAACTGTTACTACAGAGCCATTGGCACCCGAGAAGGTCGTATTGGCACTGATGACGTACGGGGTGCCGAGGCCATCTTGCTTGACCTGGTACGTGATACCTGAGGCAGTTGAGATGTAACGGTTGTTCTTATCAAGCCATACTGTGCACCAGCCACCGGAGATGGTTGAAGCTGTACCGTTATAGACAAGTGTGTACTTGCTCTCATCGGGGCCTTGTACGGTCTGGTTAGAAGCAGAACCACTGAGCGTGGAACCAGGCAACCCGATCCCAGCGCCTGTACCAGCAGAGCCACCTGGGTCAAATCCCTGGGCAGAGAAACCAGCAAGGCTGATGTTACTCAAGTTAGGGCTAACCTGTGTCAGATATGTCAAGAAACTCTGGCCAGAAGCAGCAGCCATAAGGTTGATGCCAGAAGAGGACTGAGCCAAGACGTAGCTACCACTAGCTGTGGTTACGTCGGTGTTAACGGTGACGACCTTGATAACATTCTGACGAGCACCGAGGCTAATCTTCGAGAATGTATCGGCATCTACAACGTATTGTACACCAGGGATCATTTTACGGTGGTCTGGTAAGATGGCCTGACCAATTCCCGCTTGAAGCTGAATTACATATGAACGTGCGGACATATTGTTTAATTACCTTTCTTAGGAACCTGGGAAGGATTCTTTTCTTTGTTTGTACATGATTGTCATGGTTTTAGGGATTGTCATTGTTCCGATTTGGATGAGTTCATCGATCTGAGCATTAATTACGGTACAACCATGGTAAGTTACTCTACGTACAACACCAGTTGGGCTTGTTATGGTTTTTGAAATAATAATTTCATTTGCGTTTAATTGTGCTGCAAAAACTCCCAACAAGTCAGCTGCATCAACGAATTTGCCACCAAGTTGGGCCCAAACTTCTGCGTTCCAAGTTTCAAGGAATGTTATTTCAAGAATTCCAGCGTTCAAAGCTGCTGGCAAAGCAATCTCAATAGGGTACTGGTTGTCTAATGGTTGGATTGGTTGAGGCTGAGCAACCGGTTGAGGAGCCCTCTCACTTACCATCTGTACGTTAGCAAGAATTTTATTTCCGTATGTAAAGGTTGTATAACCTCCACCTACGCGGAATGTTGAAGTAGTCATTAATTCATTCTCCTAGTATCTACGAGATCGTCGATTGCGAACTGGCACTGATAACTGTTCCAGTTTGAGTGTTTAGGCTCAGAGTTACCTGGATGTAATTAACTGGATACGTTGGCGCATATTGGAACGTAATATTTATCGTTGTTGGGTTGGGTGGTCCCAGCGTGTATGCAAGATTCTGATAACCCTGAATAAGCCCTGAATTCATGGCTGCAGTAAGAGTTCCTTCAACAGTGCTTAGAGCAGATGCCAAAGTTATTGCTGTTAGGGGGCCACCAATTAGATCAGCGTTATTAAGATCGTAAGCAACATTATTAGAAAGCTGGTCACCAATAGCACTTAACGAGATTTCTTGTGTTACCCAGTTAGTTATATTAGTCGTTAGGCCCTGAAGGACCCAGAAATTACCATCGCGCTTTTGGCGAACTGTAGTAATACCATATGGCAAATAGTTAGTGGCTGAGTCGACAAGGCTAATCTGATTAGGAATATAGTTGAATCCAAGAACTTGCTTGTTTGTGATTGAGGTCGCTACATTGGTTTGCCCAACAAAGATTCCAGCAAGAGCAGCAGCAAGATAGTAACCAGGAATATTGAAGTTCGCTGTGGTCAACCCTGTGGTTGTATTGTATCCTGGGTTATAATTTATAGAAGCTGGGTAGACCAGGCTGACTCTAGTACCTGCACCACTATTGCCAAAACCACTCGCGAGTGCCTGCAAAGAAGCAGTTGTAACTTGCCCAGCAGTTCCATCAACACCAACGAAAGCTCTTTGGTAAGAACCAACAGAATTCTGATTGATCAGATAAGCACTGATGGCGCTCGCAACACTTCCGCTGTATGCAACGACGTTAGAGCCACTAGAGCTTATAAAACCGTATAGTGGAACAAAAGCGTCTACACCGGTAAAGTTTGATAAGTAAATCTGGCTAGCGCCAGTTACACCAGTTGTGAATACACTTGCCCAGTCTGCGGTAGAGGCGGCAGAAGTTCCACTGCTTGATAATCTAGCAACAGGAAGAATTTGCACTGTATTAGCACCATTTTGGAAAGCCAATTGTGTAGCGAGCAACGCTGGATTAACAATCGTAGTGCCGCTTACAGCAGTACCGATGACGCTTGCTGCTTGATTAAATGTATAGTAAGTGCCATATGCACCCCAGTTGTGGCCATATGTGACATTAACAGTTCCACTAATTGGTGTACTTGTAATCCCAGATGTTGTCAATGAACTGTAAGCATTACCCGAAGGGGTATAGATGTTGAAGTTAGCTCCAAGCGTTCCGGTTACAGTCAAACCAGAGGCATTTGTCCAAGTTACTGTGTAACCAGAGAAAGCTGTGTATGTACCCGTATAAGTAGTATTAACCATTGGGACAGATAACTGACCAATCGTTATACCGCTGGTAGAGACTACGTTGTTAAAAGTGTCAGTGTTAGAACCTGGCGTGACCTGGTCCGCGATGATGGCAACGTTAAGAGCTGTGGGGTTCGCAGTGGTGAGAGACGTACCCGACTGCGTAACGTAGACCCCTGGGATCTGATAATTGGAAATGGGCATACATTCTCCTTCAATGCCTTGTGCAAAAACCTCAGTGTTTTACAATCTTTCTTTTTGAAGAGTTTCCTAGAAAGCTATATCTTCTACTAATTTGATGTATTCTGTGCCGCTTGCAACCACTGCAGTAACCTGTGGAACCAAGTAATTGTACTTAGTTGTGTAGAAGTCACCTATACAGCTAATACGTAAACTTGCTTCATAAGTTAATTCTTCTGGGCTCCATGGAGTGCCTGCGCTGACACTATCCCCTAATATGTTAAAAGTACTGGGGAGAATTGTCATACCAACTAAGTCATTATTGGCAATACTGTTATAAAAAGCAGTACTTGCAACACTTCCACCACCCATAAGGATCAAGTTGCTGACACTATCGAATAGACGATCTCGCTCTTCGCTATGCATAGCCATTATTTGCAGGTCGATATTACCTTCAAAATAACCATTTCTAGTTACATTCGTTGCCGGGTAACTAGTGCCACTAATAGGGATTCCAGTGGTTGAAACGACGTATGAATCGGGGTTCAAACCGAACCATTGTACTTTGCTTGGTCTAAATTGCACAAACATTGCAGGCCATTCGACCATTTCGAGTGGATACTCGATGGTAATACTGTTCGGCGTTAGATCCAAGCTTGTATCGATCGGTGATGAGGCTAAAGAACTAAAACCCGCATTCAACGCTTCAATAATCGCCGTTTTGACTGCTGTTATGAACATTGGACTATATATTTCTTCCGAATAGAATCTGGCTTAAAACATCTTTAAGCTCAGTTTGCATCAACATATCAATCATCTGGGAAGGACTCGCAGAGTTTTTCCATTCGTTGATGCTCTTGTTAATAGAATTTTTCATGAAAGCTACACCTGGTTTATTAGGATAAGTCCACTCTGGGTTGTCATTCCTGATACGGCCATCGCTCGATGCTCTATTGATGATGGGTACTGTACCAATCTTTTTAGCGCTTGCTGTTCTGAACGATATAGTCCCATCAGATCCTCTAATAGGAATTACTCGCCCAGCGAGATCATTCATCGGGTGAGCTTGGATTCCATTCTCTACTTCTATCATGTATGAAGTATCTTCTGGAACTTCCATCCCAACAATGCCCTGTTGGTACGTTGAAGTTAAGCTAGAAAGACCCCTACCAGTTTTTCTTGGTCCTGTTAGCTGAGCTATTTGCAACGCTCGTTGTGAAATTACTCTAGTCAGAGATTCTGGGGCTGGTATGTCACTCATACTAGAGGTACCGAGTAATAAGGATGGCCTGGAGGTAAGTTCTCAAGATTGCATTGTTGACTAACAATCTTTGTAGTATTTGAGAATGGTTGCGTGGTTCCAACACGGTTTGGGTATTGTTGAGCTGGTCCAGGTCCTGTTCTTATCGTTTGTGGAAAAACAGAATTAACTTGGAATAGTTCACTGATCGAAGTTGGAATGTTGTTACTCCAGCTCTCAACTCGGGCAATGAGGTCACCCTGTCTTATCTGCGGGTACCATGAGAATTGTACCCTAGGGTTCTGTTGCCAAAATTGTCCAGTTGACAAGTTCTTTCTAACATCTTCTATATCGCTAGCCAACATATAAAGGTGGTATGCAGTGGGTTGAAAACCACCTGTGAATGTCGTACCAAAACATTCTGGGCAATAACTATTACCCGATTGTTTATAGACGTTTGAAAGACGTAATTGGACTGATGAACTTGGGTTCGATGGGTTTGGGCTATCTTGACAAGTCTGACAATATGTGACTAAACCTGCTGCTGCATCCTCAGCACGCCATAAAAGGCGTACTATACATTCTTCTCCAAACCATTGCAAAGTTTCATCATGGAATCTTTGTTGATTTATCTCAGCAAAAGTATCACGTTGTTTTACAACGAGCAATGGACTTTCAATTTGATAAGGTAGTGTAGTTGCAGGAGGTGATGCAGGAATTATTGGACCTGGTGCAGGATTAATTGGGCTAGTTGTAGGATCTACCCATGACACTATGCACCACCCATGTTGACGGCAAAATCAGCAACTTCGTTTTCCCACACTACGCGGGCAGTCCAACCTTGCTCTGCATACCAATCAATGAGATCCTGCGGGTTTTCTCCACGATGCCAGTATGTTCCCCATACTTCTACGATCTCACGGGCGTCACGCTTAACATAATCTGGAATACGAGTCTTGCCGCCTTTAGCGCGGATGTGAAAACCACCCTCACCAGTGTGTTCGTAGCCAAGTGGTTCGAGGACAGGCTTTAACGACAATTCTACCTTAGATACCTTATTCCCGTAGGCATTTACAAACGCGCCTTCTTTATGCCGCTGGCTAACAGTCTTGGCAATTTTTGCACGAGTTTCTTCAGAAGGGCCTTCTGGGTAAACCTCATTATAACGTTTACGTTGCAAAGACCTACGACGACGTTGTTCTTCTATAGTGAGCAAAAACGTGTTGTGTCCAGGTATAAAATGTGAATTGTTCAGTGCAGCGGTTACAAAGCCGCCACACCCACACTCACATGGGTTTTTTTTGTTTCTGCAAACATCACATACTTCACGTAGGCGTCCACATGAGTTTTGTGTACGTTCTTCGTTACAACGCGTGCAGGTATAAGTGCGTGTCGTACGTTTTTTTGTTCCTGTCTTACAACCCATGCACATATTAAACTCCACCCATATTAACCGCTGCATATTGAAAATGCGGTCGGCTCGGATTCGTAAACATGCGTGGGATAAGACCACCAGCAACTAGAAGGCTTCTCTTTGATCCGACCATGAATTGACGCTTCATCTGACGCAGTTGTTTATCCGCCACTTCTTTATCAAACAGATATAGCTGCCACCATCTCTGGTAATAGTCTTTACGGTCCATCCATGCAGAGTTCATATTGACTGGAGTTGGTTGCTCAATGTAGTTACGAGCAATATGCTTTAGAAAGTGAGCATATGTCTGGGTAGCCAATACTCCGTAGTAAGTAGTTGGGTATGGGACTGTTGCATTCAAACCAATTTCATAAGCAGGACTAAAAATAGGTTGGAACTCAAAATTAATATAGTCCATTGTTTCATCAGACATAATCATAGCTACTTCTTCATAGATCATGAAGCCACTTTGATTTAGTTCTTGAAGGTATGGCCCTCCAGATGTACTGTCGAAACTTTTGTCTAATCTATGGACGATACCAGTAACTAATTGTCGAGTCGTTGAGTCTAAGTTGCTCCAGTATGGCATTTGATCAGTTATGACCAACTGTTCTGAGTAGATTCTTTGGCTACTATTTATGTAGTACAACCAGCTGACTGTATAATTGCCTTGTATTGCTGTCTGGCTAGACGTAAAAGTATATTGGTATGTTCCAGTGCTTTCATACGTTGCTAAAGTACCACTTGGCACTATGACTATATTATTGTCTGAGTTGATAACCGATATATAAACTTCTTTATTATCTGGATCCGTCAATGTACCATTCGAATACGTCATTATGCCAACAGGTTCGACGCTGTATTGGGATATAGGACGTTGTCTCATTAATTACCTGAAATAATATTCAGTGCGATAAGGATATCATTGACACCTTGCGCGAGGGTCATAACACCTTGTAGAGTTCTTAAAGAAATTTGATCTTTAGGATCAGTGGAGCCAGACAGGGTTGCAAGATCAGCTTGGCCTTGGATCAAAGCAGGTTGTAATTGTGTTACAAGAGTTTTGAGATTCTGTGTGGCTTGCTTGATGCTAGTAACTTCGGCAGATTCGGCAGTAGTAGCAGCTTGTTGCGCATCCTGAACAGCTTCTAATGTTGCTTGGCCTTGATCATCTGGAATGATTACTGGACTTATAGATGAAGATATGATGGCAACAGATGGGTAAACAGTAACAAGTCCAGTTGGATCACCTATGCAAAGGTCTGCGTTCAAAGATAGCGCACGATCAGCATCTGTGATTGGTGGATTTGTTGCATCATTACCATCTGCAATTATATAAAAAGTTCTTGGCACATTAACCTACTTGGGTTGCGGAAATACCAGTGGCGGAGCCAATGGTTAGATTAGATGTTGAGTTCTCAGCTGTTCCTGCTATTTGGCCATAAACATTTAACCAGATAGTTGTTGTTGTACCCAACGTGACAAAACCATCAATAGAACCTGAAACATAATATTCAGTGTCAGAACTAGCTGTGCCAATAACAACGGTTGAACCAAAATAAGCGCTAGTCGCACTCGCACTATATGGTCCAAGCCAGTAATCCACTTGGTTATATGAAAAAGTTGGTGAATATAATAGCACTCTAGCTACTAAATGCCATTCACCTGGTCCAAGCGTTATTGAAACAATGTTTTTGTTTGTACTCGAGTTAAAACCGACTGCGCTAGCAATATATGAGCTATTTGTTGCCAATGGGAATGTAGCACTATTGGAACCAGCTGTCAACCCATTGCTAAAAGAACCATTTGGTGCTGATAATAAATAGGTAGCAGTTACAGAAGCGTTAGTACCTGATGCATGAACATTCCATACGTTTAGGTTACTAACTGTATCAATATCGCCGGTAGCTATGACATTACCATTGATCTTAGCACCACCATATACGGTTAATTCTTCGGCGCCACCACCATTTACGGTCACCCCACCATTGAGTTGAGAACCACCATTGATCGTAATACCGCTAGCTACAGAAGTGATAGCACCATTCACATTTAGATTTTGGCCAACACCCAAAGATCCTAGGACAGTAAGTCCATTAGATATTGTTTGCCCACCGTACGTGTTAAGGAGAGTACCCGTTTGGTTAGGTAACGTGTTGGTGACACTGGTGCTCAAGCTTTGTGTAGTGAGAGTGTTAGTAAAACCACCAGCGTGTGTAATTACTAGGTTGCCTGTTGCTGCTGTACCTCCTATGGTCACTCCACTTGCTGCATTAACTTGCAAACCAGTAGTCCCATTTAGGGTGATCCCATTGTTTACAGTCAAAGTCCCAGTGGAAGTAAGGTTAGTTACATCAAAGTCATATGCTGTTGGTCCTGATACCCATGGGATTACACTACCCGTAATGGCAGTTGTGCCTTCTTGAGCACGGACGACAGTTGCTACTGTACCTCCTGCGTTAACAGCAGTTACGTAAGCTATTTCAGATGTAGAAACTATCCCAAAATATCCTGGGTTAAAAATAACTGGGATATAGCTACCGCTGGGTACGACAATGGGTGTACCTGCAGGATACTGCCAGTATCCACTGATAGTTGTACTACCAGCTGTAACACCGGAAGCAACACCAGCTAAGAAATCAACGCGATAACGACTCATTTAAGACTACTTCGTAGGATCGTGTGTTGGTACTGGTGCTGGTGGTAGGCGAACTGGCTTAGTGTTGGCGGTTACATTACGGAGGAATGTCTGGGGTGTACGACCATCAACGGGGTAACCCTTGGAATCGCCAACTGGCTTATTGACCCAGCAGTAATTAGGACCACCTTGGCCACCAAAGCTAACAGTAAGGATGTCGTTACCGAGTACGGATACGATAATCGCAACATGCTCGCCAGTTCCTGGTCCATAAACGACGTGATCGCCTGGTTGAACTTCTTCAACCTTTACGTTGCTAGCATTCTTAACCCACAAGGCCATGTGAGCTTCGTGACTAAGGAACGTTCCTGTGTAACCTTCATGATCGAAACCCAATCCATTAGGGTCATTACCATTTGCCAAGAATGCCCAGAGAGTGCAGCTACCCGAACAGTCGGTGTCTACGGGGAACTTGATTGGCCAAACGCCAATGTTGCTCATGCGGTTTGCGCCCTCAGAGTAATTCCAGTGTGCTGGGTGAGCAATTCTATCGGCAACTGCCCATTCTGCCCATGCGACTTCAGCAGCACGGTGGTCAGTAATAGTCATATTATCTCCTTTGGTCTACCATCTATGGTAGAAACGTTGTAGTTTTACATTAAGAAGGAACAACATCTTCTCCCAAAGGATTATCTGGTTCTGCATAATCGTCTGGTGATCCTATGGTTGATTCCGTGTAATCTATTGGGTTCCCATTGTTAGGTTCAGCATAAATTTCTGGTACACCATCAACAGATTCTGTGTAATTCCCATTTGTTTGATATTCTGGTTCTGCGTAATCTGATTGAGCATTCTCAGTAGATTCTGAGAAATTCCCGTTAGTTTGGTAGAACGGTTCTTGATAATTCTCTGGGGTTTCACTGGCTTGTTCACTGAAATTGCCTAGGACTGGGTACTCAGCTCCAGAGTAGTCTGAAGGAGGATTATCAACGCTTTGCGAAGTATTCCCTACATTATCCAAATTATTATTAATAATTGTGTAGTTGCTTATGTTGTTAACCGGTTGTACATTGGCAGATTCTTTCAAGAAAATACTCATAAAGTATCTTTTTGGGAGTCTTATTAAGCCGATCGCATTCGCTATAGCTTGTTTTATTATTGTTCTAGCACGACTAGTACCAATTTGGTAGCTTATGGTCGCGACTCCAATACGATTGTATTTTCTTGTCCTAGTAATAGTTGCTGAAACAATTTGTATTGGACCAGCTTTTCTATTGCTTTTCCTGATTCTAGTTATATGTACGATTGGTGAAGCAATAATCAGTGCTAATTTACCGAAACCTTTGGCGGTTTTTACAAATGAAATTGCAATGATTTTGCTAGTTTTCTTTAAAGCTTTACTAGTTTTAGCCAAGGCGAAGGAGTTAGCTGTTACGAGTTTGATCCTCTTTATATTCTTTGACGCATAAACCAATGATATTTGTATTACTGGTATCGATCTTATCCTGTTCACATGTTTAGCAGCTAAAGCCATTGGAACCTGTACAACTTTACTTGATTTTATATGTTTATAAAATTTTGTAAAATAAACATAGTTGGTACCGACAACTATGGCATTTTTAATTCTCCTTGAAGATTTAGCTGAGATTATGAATGGTATGGCGTTTGTTACTGCTTTTTTAAGCTTTAATATCCTCTTTGAAGCAACGGATAATGGTACCTGTATAACATTGCTTTTTCTGATGATTTTTGATACTTTATTATTATTAATCAGGTTAAATGCTGAGACTGTAACAATTCTTATTCTTTTAAATAGTTTGTTAGATGTCACCAATGAAGTACTGATTACCTGGGATACTTTTAGAACGATTCTAACACGATTTACCTTGGCAAGCAAAATTGCATTAGTTAACGATCTTCTAATATTTTTAACAACTCTGTAACTAGTTATAGAGCCAATAGCTATAACTCTTGAAGACCTAGAAAATACATTCTTTTTAGCAGAATTGATCAAATTAAATGATCTAGATGTGCAGTATCTAAAGAAGGCATCGATCCTCTTCGGCACTACAAAATTGATTGAATTAGCGAATGCATTCCTAATGTGTTTTGAAACTTTATTGTTAATAACAACGTTTGTAGCCACAACGATGGAATTCTTTATACGTTTAAAAATTTTATTAGTTTGTACAAGATTTATACCTGTTACAATAGATAGCTTTACTCGACCATACCTTTTGCTATTTAGTATATTTCCAACAGATACGGCGTTGATTATGGTTCTGTATAGCTTATTAATTCTTGCCATAGGAACTTGAACAGCCACTGATTTTTTAATACGTGATGCTGTTTTCCTACCCAAAATTAAATTAGCAACAATAATGGTTATGATTGTTTTGTATAGTTTTCTTGTAGAGGCCAATGAAACCTGGATGGCATAAACATTTTTGACTCTTTTTAATATTTTTGCATTAGAGATTAAGCTTATGCCAGTAGTAAAGGCAACTTTTATTTTTGTTATTAAACGTTTAATAGTTACAGTCTGAGTTAAATTGACCGTAGCTTTCTTAACACGTTTTAATGCTCTAACAGATAACACAGCACTAACTTGGTTAGAAGTAGCAGCTCTTATACTTTTAAATAGCTTGGAACTTATGATTAATGATACAGAATTAACCAATATAATTTTGCTTCTATTGATCCTACGAGAAACAATAGCCATTGGGATTGATATATTATTAACGAACTTCGCTCTAATAAGTTTACGTATCAAAAATGTAGATTGCACGCTGTTCACAGAAGATTTTTTGATACGACTCAATCTTTTGTTCATTGTAATATAATTTGTTGCTATTGTTGCTATCAAAGTGCGGTATGCTTTGCTACTTTTTGCAGCAGAAATCTGAATAGCCACTGATTTTTTAATACGTGATGCTGTTTTCCTACTTATGATCAGACTAGCTAAAACTATTATTACGATGGTACGGTACGCTTTGTTAGTTCTTGTTGAAAGAATTTGCCCAGCTGTTGAAACTCTTATGTGTTTTACTAGTTTTGAGTTCGTAACCGCATTGGTTGTTATAACAAGGGTTTTTTTAATACGCTTAATATATTTTGATGATATTACGGTGTTGGTGGCGTTTACAACAGATGATTTTGGTCTATTTATTTTTTTAATCGCTAAGATCAAACCAGCAGAAACAACCAAAGATGATTTGACAAAAATGTTGTGTTTTGTTACTGGTATGCCACGATAACCTTCAAACACTTTTGCGTTTGGGCTATAGTAGCCTCTGCTGGTCCCTCTATTCGGTGCGGTAGGCATCGGTACTCATTGCTAACCTATCCTGATAGCGGTAATGCTTGTAGAGTTAGCTGGTGCTGCCGTTGAAGCGCCATTCTTTTGGATAACTACACCGACAGCACTACAATAGCATTGAAAAAAAACAGTTGTTGCTGAAGCGAATGTTGAAACAGTGCTCATTGATACTGATGAATAATCTGAACCACCAGCAGCAGCGCTCAACATGGTTGTAGCAGAACTTAAAGAGCTAGTTGCTACACCGCTAGTAGTGTTCATCCAAAAGTCAGCTGTAATTAAAGTTGAGCCTGTATTCGATGCAAAAGCTTGAGAGTGTAGTAACCAGGTACCAGAACTCAAGGTTAGACTAGCTATCTTTGTATAAGTTCCTGAGGCGGGCGAGACCGTTGCAGTGATACCACTTGTTGAAGTAGTTAAGGGGAATGGCACACCAGAAAAAGTGGATTGTCCAGTGGTTTGTAAACCACCATAGACAGTTAGTTCATTTGCCAGCCCACCATTAATGGTTACCCCACCATTGAGTTGAGAACCACCATATACGGTTAGACCACTGGTAGTAATACCACCGTTAACAGACGAAATGGCGCCAACAACGTTGAAGTTCCCACCAACACCCAAAGATCCTAGGACAGTAAGTCCATTAGATATTGTTTGCCCACCGTACGTGTTAAGGAGAGTACCCGTTTGGTTAGGTAACGTGTTGGTGACACTGGTGCTCAAGCTTTGTGTAGTGAGAGTGTTAGTAAAACCACCAGCGTATGCAATTACTAGGTTGCCTGTTGATGGTGTACCCCCTATGGTCACTCCACTTGCTGAAATGATGCTATTGCCCGCGTTTAATGCACCATAAAATGTTGTATTGCCACTGTTATCTACGAGGAAAAGTGGTGCACTAAAAGCAGAGTTAACAATACTTAATCCACCATTGTTATATGCTCTTAGATAAACTCCACTGCTACTAGTTACGTCTTGCAGCCTTAGAGTCTGAGCAGAGCTTCCACCATTATAAGTATAAACTTCTAACCCGCTAAGCGATGTATAACCATTCACATTCAAGCTGTTGTTTACTGTAGTGGCACCTTGCAAAGTAGTTGTGCCAGCGACGGTGAGAGTCCCGCTCGAGACGAGAGACCCTAGAAATACACCATTAGTTCCAGTAATAGTGTACGAGTTTAATGCACCACCCACACCACTAATAGTTACATAACCAACAATGCCCGTACCACCTATACTTACGCTGAGGCCACCGAATGTTGATGTGCCACTTACGGTAAGACCAGAAGCAACCACAAGGTTACCGCTTACAGTACCACCTGATATTTGCAAAGATGTAGCGGTTGCTGAATTGAATTGTAAATCATCTACTGCTGTTCTTACAGGGAAAACATTATAATTAGCGGAGGTACCGCTAGCATGCGCACTAATTGGCGTTCCATCATACCCACGGCCATTGTTCGTGCCATCATACCAAACAGTTATTGGTACATTCGTACCTATTGTTATCGCACCAGAACATAATACTTTTTCTTCAGTAACTGTTCCATAATCAACTACCAGTGTGAATACACCACTGGTGCCGAGGGGGTTAGAAGATAATGTGCCGCTAGAGCTTACTTCATACCAACCAATTGTACTAGCAGCAGTAATAGTCTGGCTAGTTGCGTAACCGCTAACTAATGCAGCAGATAAGTACGTTGGGGTAGCAGCACCAGGTATCGACCTGGGTATAACGTATGTAGGATAAGCCATCTAGACAGGCTCCAAAGAGATTAGTAGGGGTAAGAAGCCATCTGCCATGTTGGTGTAACAGTTATGCTATCACCAGAGGCTAGGGTTACCGTACTAAGGTCAGAGAATGGAGCATACCAAATAACTGCACCAGCTGAGCTGTTGCTGTTGGTGACTGATCCAAGAGTAATGAAAATGCCATTCACACCCGAGTATGTAGCTCCGGTATTGGTCCAGGTGAACCCACTTGATGTAGTTGTGTACTGAACAGGAATGTTTGTGCTTGTGTTAATTGTAATCGAGTTAGATGCAGGAGCATTCCAAGTAGCAGCAGTAATTGGCTGACGTGTATAACCAGTCATACCGGATACTTCAAGGACAGTGTATGTACCAGAGTTCAATGTGATTGGTTGATCAGAAGCAGCTACATATCCACTGATTGTGGACCATGCTGTACCAGTAAGGCCGATATATGTTGTACCAGAAGCAGTTGCGGCATTGCGTGGGAATACGTTCAGAAGGTAGTTAAGACCCTCTTGCGGGAAATAGAAACTGGAGTTAAAACTGCTAGCCATAAAAGCTCCTTATGCGAATTGAACGCTAATGTTAAATTCTATTGAATCGCCAAAATTTAAACTTATTCCAGCAAAGCTGCTTTTTATGAACAAGTTACCAGCTGGTCCAACAACTGGTGTAAAAGATGGAATTATCGTTGTCAATATACTAGAGCCATTTGTACCCCTAATTACATCAAAAACATTTGAACCATTGCCAGAAACCACCGTCATGACCTCAGTAAGGACTTGAACATAAAAGGGGTATGAGCTTGGGAACAGATCATAATTGCTGATGGAAAGGGTAGTTTGTCCTGGGTTTACTTGACTTGTTAATTGGCCTACAGCTGGAGTAGAATTATTATCAAAAAGACCGACGTTGGTTACCTCATAAAAACCGCTCGCAGTTAAAACAGTGTTGCAAAAAAAGGTATCACCACTAGTAGAAGTAGTTGTAGTACCATACGTTCCTAATACAGGACTTCCAACAGGATCGAAAAGAGCTACATCTGTAGCACTAGCATTCCCTGGTCCAATACCCCAAGCAGAATACCTTGGTTCACTGGCAGAATACCCAGAACCTACTATGGCATTAACTAAATTAGACCTAGTTCTTGATGACAGTACTGTTTCCATCATCATCCTTTAAAGCAGTAGAACCAATGGTGCCAAGATCTTCCTGGTCACCATTGGCTCTAATTATCACTGCATTAACCTTTATTTGAAAAGGTAAGTGTTCCATTAGCTCTGCTGACGGTACGTTCTCTTCTGACCAGTCTGGTACAGGTTACCGCTGTATGAGGCCTGGTAGCCAGCATACTGCTGTGTTTCGCTAAAGCTGGTTTGGATCTGACGAACCTGCTGTTGGGTAACGAGGCCAACACCACTGAGTGTGGTGCTCTGGACTGCTTGACCGTTGAAGCCGACCTGCGTTGCGTGAACCGTTGCATCATCTACCCATGTTGGCACAGCGTTGGGAACACCAACGTAGTTGGGGTATGTGAAACCTTCAGCACCTGTGCCACTAAAAGCGAAAGCAGTGATCGTAGGAACACCACCAGTACCACTGATGATAGTAAGCACTGCACCAGAAGGGACAATGATACTAGTCGTCGTGTTATACAGGTAATTAGCATTACCAGCATTGACGTAGAATGTCTGACCACTAAGAGGACCAGCAGCCAAAGCAGCGATGAGGCCACTGACCTGAGTACCAGTTGAAGTACCAGTGATCGTTGTGGAGTTACCACCGGCACCACTGATGGTGAAGGTAGTTACATTCGTGTTAACAGAAAGCTCGAGGATTCCACTGGTCGTGGAAGCAGCATTGACCATGATTGCAGGATCGATAGCCTCGTACCAAGGGTTAGCACCGCCACGGGTTACACCACGAAGGAGTAACTTATTTTGGGCTTCAGCAGAAGGGTTTGGAGTAATTGGAGCCATTATATATCGCCTATTCTATTTAGGATTTGTCCAGTTTGGAACGTAGTGGAGTTAGTCGTTGACGCAGCATACGTCGTTGCTGCAGCTATAGTCGGGATAGCAACTCCTACAACAATAGTGGTGTTTGGTGATGCTTGGGTAGCGACAACAGTATTCTTTAAGGGGCTAATCTTAGCCGCCATTAGTTGCCTCGAATTGTAGTGTTGTACTGGTCGTTCTGGAAAACTAAACCAACGTTGTTCTGCCCAGACCATCCGTTACCACTAAGAGTAGGTTGTGCATAACCACCACTGACAGTACCAGGGAACGTCTGAGGCAACCAGACACTGAACCATGGCTCACTGAAGATAGTCGTACCGCTCAATACAACGCCACTAGGGATTACTGCGCCCAGAGGCTCAGCAATGACGGGGTTATTGACTGTGTTCTTGGTCTCGTCGCTCATTTAAGCTCCTTCTGTGAGGTGGAGCTTTGTAGTCCACCGATTGTTATACGTTCTTTTGTTTTGCAGTACTGGTACTGCTAGACCAGATCTGCTCCCATGACTGCGATGGGCCCTTAGGCTCAGCTTCATCAGGAAGGGGAATCTTATACATGCCGTTGTTGTCGCTAGCTCCTGCAGCAAGGCTTTCACGGAGGTGATCCATGTGATTTTCGCTTGTGCTATTTTCATCTTGCAATTCAGCAATCTTTTCCATAGCTTCATCAGAAGTGATGAAGGCAATGCGTCCACGCTGTACAGCTCTCAATACGTAAGGATTCTGACGAATTTCTTCTGCGATTGGCTGGATGCTGTTGTGATAACCGGCACCATTTAGCTTAAAGCTGCCTTTTGCACTCGTAAAAACCGTTGCACCCGACATCAGATTCTCAATCCAGTCTGCAGTCTTTACGTCCTGCATACCTTTAAAGGCTGGTGGTACAGCAGCGATTGAACGAGCCGCTGCTCTATCTGCTGGGTCTGCGATGTGCTCTTCGTAGTGACCACCCAAGTCAACGACTGAAACTGGGGTGCTTTCGCTGCTAACATCGCTTGATTTTGATACTGTTCTTGCCATTTTAATGCTCCTATTTTCAAGGGACTTTCGTCCTCAATAGATACGAAATATTCATACCTAGTTGTTACGTCGAGGGTATTACATTTATTACTTTGAATCTTTAATACAAGCCGGGGAGCGATCTCAAGGACCCGGCCTCCCCGGCCAGTACTACTGTTAAGACTAAGCCTTAACAATCTTG
>Ga0316221_1000225_pt1 | contig 81256 bp, 71 predicted proteins | sample TBH18007metaG_FD_206003 | JGI IMG/M metagenome (GOLD analysis project Ga0316221, IMG submission 206003) | Freshwater microbial communities from Trout Bog Lake, Wisconsin, USA - TBH18007 | ecosystem: Environmental > Aquatic > Freshwater > Lake > Hypolimnion/Profundal zone | place: USA: Wisconsin... | reverse complement strand
TCCCTAGCGCTGCTTCCCGTACCGAAGGAGGCACTGACTTCAATGCCGACCTACCAGCAATGATAATCACAGGCAAAGTCATCAAAGTGAGAACCAGCCCTCCAACCAGCGGAGAGGACCGAGGAAGTCCAAAAAGATTGATGAATACCGCGAGCCCTAACAAACCAAACACGATGGACGGTACTGCCGCTAAATTATTTATATTGACCTCAATAAGGTCAGTCCATCGATTACGTGGCGCAAACTCTTCTAAGTAAATAGCTGCTGCCATGCCAATAGGCAGAGATAAGCCAAGGGTCACTAGGAGCGTTAAACCAGAACCTGAAACCGCTCCCCAGATACCTGCCGTTTCTGGTTCCCGAGAATCCCCTTTTGTAAAAAAAGCTTTATTCAGCACTTTTTTCACACGCCCCTCTTGCTCAAAACGATCAAGCCATTCAATCTGATTCTTGACCCTTGCACTCGCATCCGCTTCATCAGAATCAAATTTATGCTTGGCCAACATATCCACAACGTCGTCTACCGGCAACCAGACTCTCTGTGTCTCACCGATTAATTTATGGTTCTCCTTCACCATGCCTCTCAGCATGTCCCCAGCAGAACTACTAATCATCGAATTGAGTGCCCGCTTCTGAAGCCTCTCAGTGACGTCTGGAAACAAATTGCTTAGTGCCGCTTTCCAGAGGGCGTCGTAATCGGCTCCAGCCAAAACAGAAGCCTCCCTTTTTCCATCAGGATCTAGTTGCGAACTATCGAACTCGATGTCCAAAGCGATGTTTGTGTAATAGAAGGCCGAGTAACCATTGCTCACAATACTTGTGAACAAGATAACGAGAAATAAAAGCCCCGCTATGATTGAAAGCAATCCATATAGCCTGAATCTTCGCTCTGCTCTCTTGCGTCTAGGCAAGCTAGCTTGAACCATTTCGAGGGTTTTCGATGACTTAGGGGGATTCAACATGGATTTACTCATACTGCTCTCGATACTTTCGGACGATGTGCAGCGCAAAGATATTTAAAGCAAGGGTAAGAACAAATAATAAAAGCCCCAGAGCAAACGCCGCCAAGGTCTTCGGACTGTCAAACTCTTGGTCGCCAACGAGTAGTGTGACAATTTGAGTCGTCACCGTTGTCACTGCCTGAAGTGGATTGGCCGTAAGGTTAGCACTCAAGCCAGCGGCCATAACCACAATCATGGTTTCCCCAATAGCTCTCGATACAGCCAACAACACACCGCCCACAATCCCAGGTAAGGCCGCAGGCATAACAACCTGACGTATCGCCTCAGATTGCGTCGCACCAAGTGCATAGGCGCCATCCCGCAGCGACTGTGGTACCGCATTAATGAAATCATCAGACAGGGAAGAAACGAAAGGTATGATCATGATACCCATGACCAAACCAGCAGCTAGTGCACTTTCTGAAGAGACCTCAAGCCCTATACTCGCCCCTAAGTCCCTAACGAAAGGCGCAACCACCAGGGCAGCAAAGAAACCGTAAACTACAGTAGGAATCCCTGCCAGTATCTCTAAGAGGGGCTTTGCTATAGAGCGAAATCTTTTACTGGCGTATTCAGACAAATAGATAGCTGACAATAGCCCTACCGGAACAGCCACCACCATCGCCACTGAAGAAATGAGTGCCGTACCCGCAACCAAAGGAATAGCACCGAAAGCGCCGGTCGACCCAACCTGATCAGCGCGTATCGCAACTTGAGGGCTCCACTTCAGCCCAAACAAGAAATCCGTTACGGGAACGGTCTTAAAGAACCGAAGAGACTCGATAAGCACCGAAAGTACAATTCCAATCGTAGTAAAGATTGCTACAGTTGCACACCCAATCAAGAATACATTTACGGCTTTCTCGACTTGGTTTCTCGCTCTGTAAACTGGGGTAATCCTTCTTACGGCAAAAACTGAGCCCCCAAGTGTAGACATTGTCGTCAGCAAGGTGAGTATCCAGGCACTCAACTTTTCCAAGTAAAAATAGCGCTCTGCTGCTGCCTTTATTGCTGGACTGGTGGTTTCAGATGCACCATTGCCAAGCACATTCTTAAGCTCATTGATAACAAGACTCAATTGGTCTGCTGTTCCAGTGAATAACTCACCTGGAAGAGTGGCCACAGATTTTTGGATAATGAAAGGGCCCTCAAGACAACCCCACAATGTGATCAATAGCACAGCCGGGACACCGCACCACAAAGCGACCAAATAGCCGTAAAAACTGGGTAGAGAATGGAGTCGTTGACCCTTTTCAACAAGAACCAATGCCTGCTTTTTTCCCCAGTGATAAGTAACAACACTCAAGATCAGAACAAGGAATAATAGGTTAGACTTATCCATACAGTCCTAGTCCCTCGTTTTGGCAAACTCTCATCTGTCTAGTCATATTAGGCATTTAAAATAAAGAACATGTGCAGCTTAGTCATTTCGCCAATGGAATCATAAGACTCGACATAAAGTAAATAACTACAGTGGATAACGAGCAAGATTCTTTGCCAAATGAACACGATCGGTCACATCAGCAGGAATTTCTGACATGCCCTCGACATGACGCAACCTAGGCAATAACCCTATTTTGTTTGCTAACTGAATAGTCAGGCCCGGCCTTGCATTGATCTCCAGCATCATTGGACCAGATTCTTTATCCAAGACGATATCAACGCCTATAAAGCCAAGACCCGCAAAATCGTGACATTTCGCTGTTAATGATAGGATTTCATCCCAGTATGGAATCAACCTGCCAGATAACATACCTCCCGTATCAGGATGTTGATCAATAAGCCGTTCATGCCATACACCTGAAAAGGTTCTGCCTCTAGAAATATCAATACCCACACCTATGGCACCCTGATGCAGATTCGCCTTACCGTCAGAAAGCCTTGTCGGCAGCCTCATCATGGCTAACACCGGAACACCTCGAAAAACTAAAATCCTGATGTCCGGTACGCCTTGGAAACTAATGTTCTCAAAGATAGGATCAAACTTAACTCTATATTCAATCAATGCCTTGTCGGGTAGGCCTCCAAGACTGTACATGCCGCCAAGGATGTTAGAAACATGATGCCCTAACTCTTCTCCGTCAGCTGAGGCTCCATTCGCTTTACGATATCGTTTGTTTTGCCGACCCGTAACGATCAAAATCCCTTCACCTCCTGCACCGTGGGCCGGCTTAATCACGAAATCCTCGTACTCTCCGAGCATCGTGCCAAGATGCTCGATTTCATGGATGATTTCAACCACACCATACAACGGTGGCACAGGCACGCCGGCTCTTATGGCAAGCTCCTTCGTCAAGAGCTTATTATCAACTAGGGGAAAGTTACGTCGCGGATTATAGGGCAGAATAAAGTCGGCGTTTCGCTCGTTAAGCCCCATGACACCCAGCTTTCGAAGCCTAGTCCAGGGAAACTCGAACTTACCCCATATCAAAACGCTAACCCCTCAATGCGGCACGAAAACGCCAAAGCTCCGTTAGACGATATCCTGTATATCGGCCAAGAAGAAGCGTCACCGCCAAGATCACTAGCAACAATTCCGGAAAAACAAAAACCAAATGCTCTAAGTAAAGGCTACTCATACATAAATAGCCGAGAGCAGCGACACCGAGGCTACCCAATCCCTGCATCAGTGCTTCCGCAGGACCCAGCTCCTCCCATACTAGGGACATTCGCTCAATCGTCATGGCCAAAATCACCATCGGAAAGAGAGCGACAGACAAACCCTTATCGAATCCTAACTTGTGGCTAAACAAGCTCACCATCGCCATGAGCATTATGACGATAATGAGCACCGATGCCAGTCGTGGAACCAACAGAAGCTTCAGATATTCGAGATAGAATCGAATCAACAAGCCTAAAGCTATTAAGACACTGAATAGGATTATCCCCCATAGCAGTTCGGTCTCTCTAAAGGCTAATGCGATTAGGATGGGCATGAATGTCCCGAAGGTCTTTAAGCCAATCACGTTACGGAGGAAAACAATCAAGAATGCCCCAACAGGGACCATTAAGAGTATTCGGTATACATTTTGTGTTCCTACAGGCAAGCTGTAGAGAGAGTACTCCATCAACCGTGAACCCATTTGACGAGCACGTTGCTCTGCAACTACAGTTCGGTCCTGGGCGCGCTCCGTTACCGAATATTCTACTTTGCTGCTCTTAGAGCCCAAGACATCGAGCACCGGCGAATCACCCGCATGCCAGATGATCGCCCCTACCGGTAACCCATACTCGCCCGTTTGAGGATCGATAGATAGCCATTGTTTCCCATCATATATTTGAAGCCAAGGGGTCAATGATCCGTGACTAATCCCATCCTTTAGAACCAATAAATAGGCAATTCTGGACGGAATCTTTGCTGCAGAAAGCAAATCTTTGACCCGCCTAACCCAATCCTCAGCATGCTCCACACCTTGACGAAGCAGCATGATATTTGGGTCTGATGTCGGGGAGTTTAGACGAACAAGCAACTCTCGCACATAGGTCGAGGAGTCTGCAGACTTACTTCTGACATCTGTCATCAACCCTTCAGCCGCTGAAGCAAGAACATCGGTAAGTTGACTGGATGGAAGTTCCGGCTCTCCAGGTAAAGGAGGAGCCACGTTCGCTAAAGAACTGTCCTTAGCGAGGTGGATACGATAATAGAGAACTTGATCACCTTTGACTTCTCTAACGGCCCACTGAGCTACCCGATGAATCCCATCGTCTTCTGTGGTTAGTCCATAATTTCCGGAGACGAAACTCTCGTTGACCACCGTATAACCATTAGGCTGTCTGGGAATATGGAATCTGACCTTAACTGGGGCATCTCGCTTTGCTCGAAATTCAATTCGGGCTTCGACGGTCCAAACATCCGCACTTTCAGTAGGGAGCAAAGGAAGACCTAACTGATTTACTTTGAACCAGCAGAGAGAGAGCCCAATACTAACGAGCAATAGTGCCAAAACTTTCACATGAGCACTACGCACAAAGACCCCCAATATTAGAGAAGGTAGCTGGCTTTATCGGCCAGCTCCAGAGTGACTTTCGGTTGACCGGACCGCGCAGGTATCGGTATCAGCCTTAAATAGAAATGTTTCAGACGCATCTACCAAGGCCACATTTTCGAGGAAACTTCGCCCGAGCAGGAGTGGGTAGTTAAAATTGCTTCGATCATTCAGCGTGAATTCGGTCTCATACTCCCGCCCATTTTTACAAACGACGAGTGTAACCACATCGCGAGTTGATGACTTAGCCAGTCGCTCTTTTATTACCGCTGTACGAATCAGCGGACGCTCTATTAGAGTCTTCTTTTTCTCTTCATCCTGAATGAAGCTAAACCTGACCCAATCTTTACCCTCTTTAGTGAAATGCTCAACTTGGTTCGCATGCACAGAGGAGGTCTTCGCTCCCGTATCTAGCTTGGCGGTAACCCTCAATCCCCAAGGTTTGAGATACACAGCCTCTAACCAACCCATTACGCGTTTTTCGTCTTTCGCAGGGAGGGGTGAGCTGTCATCGGCTCTGAGAAAGCCTAAAAAAGAAAACTCCATTAAGACAACCAGTGCAAGAACGAAAACAACTGGTCTCGGCCTAGTCCTATGAAGATTAGTTGTATCAGCCCACATTGAGGTTGTATCTTTAAGGCCGCTAACGCTTAGCTATCGGAGGATAAGATCAATCAGACGGAAGAGTGAGACCCTTCTTCTGACTCGCATAAAATGCCGCGACATCTTTTATATCCTCTTCACTTAGAGTGTATGCGAATCCCATCATCATTGGATTTGTTCGGCTGCCTGATTTGTAGTCATGAAGCGCCTGTATCAAATAGCTTTCATATTGACCCGCCAAACGAGGAAAGAGATCATCCTGACTGTTACCATCTTCACTGTGGCAACTTGCACACGTAGCTGCCTTTGTTTTCCCCGCAACTGGGTCACCAGTCACCGGAAGAGATGAATTCATCCCGCGGAACTTAGACACATAAGCCGCGATATCTTCCATATCTTGGTCGGTTAAATTATCTGCGTTTCCTTTCATGCTGCCATGCTTGCGCTCGTCATCCTTGTAAGCTTTGAGGGAGGAGACAACATATCCCGCATGCTGCCCACCTACACGAGGCACATGGTAGGTTGGGTAAGTATTCGTATACCCAGCAATGCCGTGACAGCCCTGACAAGTATAAAATTTCTTTTTCCCCTCGTTGACATCTCCTTCAGCCTGCGCCGAAGTAACGGCGACTGAGAACAAACCTAAGGTCAACAGGAATTTGAACAACATGTTTCGCATCGTCGGTGCTCCAACTTTCAAAATCTTGAATTCAACTCAACGCCTTCCCGGTTGAGTATAAGGCTAAATTTGTTCCAACTGTTACAGAGAAGCCATCTATTAATATGCAGGGCCCACTATAGTCAACCGTCAGAATTCAACTGACGGTTGTGGCAATGGGTTTTACATACTTAAAGCTTGCTTTAAGGCTTCTTCGACATCAGCAGTATCGAGCGGTGTTTCTTCCTCAGTTTCGCCCAAGTCCTCCATTTGCGCACGTCTCTTACGATCCAAATGGTAAGCAAGACCGGTACCTGCTGGTATCAAACGGCCAACAATCACGTTTTCCTTCAGGCCCATGAGCTTGTCACTAGAGCCGCGTATAGCTGCCTCTGTAAGTACACGAGTGGTTTCTTGGAAAGATGCAGCCGAGATGAAAGACTCAGTTGACAAGGACGCCTTAGTGATACCGAGCAACATTGGCTCGAAGCAGGCGGGTATCTTACCCTCTGCTTCAACTCGATCATTTTCTTCATGGTATCGAGCGCGATCAACCTGTTCACCTTTTAAGAAAGTGGTATCACCGGGATCTGTTATTTCAACCTTGCGCAACATCTGACGGATAATCACTTCAATGTGCTTGTCATTGATTTTCACACCTTGCAATCGGTATACGTCCTGAATCTCTTTAACGAGATAAGATGAGAGTTCAGCTACACCGCGCAAACGTAGAATGTCATGTGGGGTCAGATCGCCTTCAGCAATCGTTTCTCCTTGCTCAACATGCTCACCCTCGAAAACAGTGATGTGACGCCACTTTGGAATTAAGACCTCGTGCTGACCACCCTGACCATCAGTAACGATCACGCGACGCTTACCTTTTGTTTCTTTGCCAAAGCTGATCGTACCCGTAGCCTCTGCAAGTATCGCAGGGTCCTTAGTTTTTCTTGCTTCAAACAAATCCGCTACTCTGGGTAGACCACCGGTAATATCACGAGTTTTGCTGGATTCTTGAGGTATTCTCGCAAGAACGTCACCAACTTCTACCTGGCCGCCGTCTTCAATACCGATGATTGCGCCAGCTGGCAGGAAGTATTGCGCGGCGATTTCTGTCGATGGAATGAAAATGTCATTTCCTTTCTCGTCGACCAACTTGACCATCGGTCTTAGATCCTTACCTGATCCACCACGTTGTTTTGGATCGATAACAACTTTAGAACTCAGTCCAGTTACTTCATCTGATTGCTCACGAACCGTCACACCGTCAATGAAGTCCACTAAACGAGCGAAGCCCTTCACTTCCGTGACGACGGGGTGCGTATGCGGATCCCAAGTTACTACGATTTGTCCAGCTTTTACCTTGTCACCATCGTGAACGGTTGAGACTGCGCCGTAAGGTATCTTGTAGCGTTCTCTTTCACGCCCGTGCTCATCGATAACACTGACTTCACCGGACCTTGAAACAGCAACTAGGTTATTATCTTTGTTCGCAACGGTTTTCACGTTGTTGAGCTTTATCGTGCCAGCCGATTTAACTTCAACATTACTAATCGCTGCTGATCTAGACGCTGCACCACCAATATGGAAAGTACGCATGGTCAGCTGAGTACCCGGCTCACCAATAGACTGAGCGGCTATAACGCCAATTGCCTCACCACCATTGACCATATGACCGCGACCGAGATCACGACCATAACAGGCGGCACATACACCATGACGAGTAGCACAGGTAATAACCGATCTAACTCTTACATTGTCTACACTATGATCTTCTAGAAGAACTACAGCCTGCTCATCCAACATATTACCGGCTTCAATCAGTAATACATTACTTGCAGGGTCGTAGATGTCCTCTGCGAGTACACGACCCAGAACACGCTCCGCTAAAGGCTCAACAACATCACCACCTTCAATGAGGGGGGCCATGAGCAAACCTTCGTTAGTGCCGCAATCTTCCTCAGTAATAACAAGATCTTGCGCCACATCGACCAGTCGACGAGTGAGGTAGCCAGAGTTTGCAGTCTTAAGCGCCGTATCGGCGAGACCTTTACGAGCACCGTGTGTGGAAATGAAGTATTGCAATACATCAAGCCCTTCACGGAAATTAGCGGTGATGGGCGTTTCAATAATAGAGCCGTCTGGCTTAGCCATCAATCCACGCATACCAGCCAACTGCCTTATCTGAGCAGCGGAGCCTCTAGCTCCGGAATCGGCCATCATAAATACGGAGTTGAATGACTTCTGTTGAGCTATAGTCCCATCAGGCTTAACCACATCCTCGGTCCCAAGGCCATCCATCATGACCTTAGCCACTTGGTCATTCGCATGCGACCAGATATCAACAACCTTATTATATCGCTCTCCATCAGTTACCAGACCGGAAGCATACTGATTTTGGATTTCCTTCACTTCCTTTTCGGCTGCAACGATTATCTCCTCTTTACGCTCAGGAATAGCCATGTCATCTACGCCGAATGACATACCTGCCCGTGTCGCGTACAGGAAGCCGGTGTACATTAATTTATCGGCGAAAACTACCGAAGCCTTAATACCCAGCGCGCGGTAGGAGTGATTGATCAGCCTAGAAATTGCTTTCTTAGTCATATCCTGATTGATCATCTCAAAAGGGATACCCTCAGGGACAATCATCCAAATAATCGCACGACCAACCGTTGTCTCAACGCGTTTTGTTACCACTGTCCGTTCGCCATCTTCAGAAATCGTGGTCTCTTTGATTCGAACTATCACTTTGGCTTGTATATCTACAGCGCGGTTCTGGAGCGCTCGCTCCACTTCACCGACATCCGAAAAGATCATGCCAGCGCCTTTAGCGTCGATGCGTTCACGGCTCATGTAATAAAGACCGAGTACCACGTCCTGTGTTGGATTGATGATCGGCTCACCATTCGCGGGTGACAGAATATTATTGGTAGCCATCATTAGAGTACGAGCCTCTAACTGCGCCTCTAGAGACAGAGGAACATGCACGGCCATCTGGTCACCGTCAAAGTCGGCATTAAATGCTGTACAGACGAGCGGGTGCAACTGAATTGCCTTACCTTCAACCAAGGTAGGCTCAAACGCCTGAATGCCAAGTCGATGAAGCGTTGGGGCTCTGTTTAACATCACGGGATGTTCACGGATAACCTCGTCAAGGATATCCCAAACTTCCGCACTTTCTTTTTCGACCATTTTCTTTGCGGCTTTAATGGTCGTCGCAAGTCCACGGAACTGAAGTTTGCTGAAAATGAATGGCTTGAACAATTCCAATGCCATTTTCTTGGGCAACCCACACTGATGTAGCTTTAGTGTCGGCCCGACAACAATTACAGAGCGACCGGAGTAATCAACACGTTTACCCAATAGGTTTTGACGGAAACGGCCTTGCTTGCCTTTGATCATGTCAGCAAGGGATTTTAACGGCCTCTTATTGGAACCCGTTATTGCACGTCCTCTTCGACCGTTGTCCAAAAGTGCGTCTACTGACTCCTGCAACATACGTTTTTCATTGCGCACGATAATTTCCGGCGCATTTAAATCGAGGAGTCGCTTTAGCCTATTGTTTCTGTTGATAACCCTTCTATAAAGATCATTAAGGTCCGAGGTCGCAAAACGACCTCCATCCAGAGGAACAAGCGGGCGCAATTCAGGTGGAAGCACCGGAAGAACGGTAAGGATCATCCACTCCGGTTTGTTATTTGAGATAATTAGAGACTCAATTGCTTTTAGTCTTTTGCTGTATTTCTTGATCTTAGTCTCTGAGTTCGTCCCTTCAATACCCTCACGAAGCATAACGACTTCACTTTGGAGATCCATCGTACGCAGCAATTCATGAATGGCTTCCGCGCCCATTTTGGCTACAAAATCTTCACCGTATTGCTGAGTCGCCTCATAGAACTCTTCTTCATTCAGAAGCTTTCCGCGCTCAAGAGGTGTCTGCATTGGATCGATGATCACGTAGGATTCGAAATAAAGCACACGCTCAATTTCTCTCAAGGTCATATCGAGCAACAAGGCTATTCGAGACGGTAATGACTTTAAGAACCAGATGTGCGCAACTGGGCTTGCAAGATCGATGTGCCCCATTCGTTCACGTCTTACCTTGGAGAGGGTCACTTCTACCCCACATTTTTCACAGATAACGCCGCGATGCTTAAGCCGTTTATATTTGCCGCACAGGCATTCATAATCGCTTACAGGCCCGAAGATCTTCGCGCAGAACAGCCCATCTCGTTCAGGTTTAAACGTTCTGTAGTTGATGGTTTCCGGCTTTTTGACCTCTCCATACGACCAAGACCGAATCATTTCTGGTGAAGCCAGACTGATTCGAATGTTGTCGAAATCTTCGACCTGATTTTGTCTCTTCAAAAAACTAATTAAATCTTTCACTGGTCATCTCCAAATCTGGGTATTGCGCTCAGGGCCTAAGCCCGATCACCTGCAAAAAAGTACTTTATTCCTGTTCCAATTCGATATTTATACCGAGGGAACGTATTTCCTTGATCAGTACATTGAAAGATTCCGGCATAGCGGCCTCCATTCGGTGATCGCCATCAACAATATTTTTGTAGATTTTGGTTCGGCCGGTAACGTCGTCAGACTTCACTGTCAGCATTTCCTGCAACGTATAGGCAGCCCCATAAGCCTGTAATGCCCAGACCTCCATTTCACCAAATCTCTGCCCACCGAATTGAGCCTTACCACCAAGCGGTTGTTGAGTAACCAAACTGTATGGACCAGTAGAACGGGCATGCATTTTGTCATCCACCAAGTGGTTCAGCTTAAGCATATACATACAGCCTACTGTGACGTCACGCTCAAACTGCTCACCCGTTCGTCCGTCGTAAAGTCGGGTCTGACCGCTCTCAGGAAGACCAGCCAGCTTGAGCATATTTTTGATATCTGCCTCACTTGCTCCATCGAATACTGGAGTAGCCATCGGAACACCACCCTTAAGGTTGTAAGCTAACTCTACAATTTCTGCGTCAGTCAATTGATCTAAGTCTTCCGTGTTGCCACTGCTGTTATAGATATCAGCCAGGAACTTTCTGAGCTCATCGACTTTCGCCTTGGCTTCCAGCATTTTCCCAATTTTGATTCCAAGTCCACGCGCCGCCCATCCAAGGTGGGTCTCTAGAACCTGACCGACGTTCATTCGAGAAGGAACACCCAGCGGATTTAGTACGATATCAACAGGCGTACCATCTGCAGAGAATGGCATATCCTCGACCGGAACAATCTGGGAAATAACACCCTTGTTTCCGTGTCGACCTGCCATTTTGTCACCTGGCTGAACCCTTCTTTTAACAGCCAAGTAAACCTTGACCATTTTTAGAACACCTGGAGGAAGGTCATCACCAATCGCTATTTTTCTCTTTTTCTCTTCTAGCCTTTTAGCCATCTCTTCACGTTGTTGCGTGATTTGCAGACTAATAGTCTCCAGCTGAAGGTTCACGTCTTCATCTTTGATTCTTATTTCAAGCCACTGGGATGGTTTCAGACCAGAGAGATATTCTTCTGTAATCGTTGTTCCAGACTTAAGCTTGGATGGGCCTGACACGGCTACTTTACCTAGTACCATGGTCTCGACTCGCTGATAGAAATCCAACTCAATAATTCTGAGCTGATCATTGAGGTCTTTCTTGACGCTTTCAATTTCAGCCTGTTCGATTTGTTTTGCTCGCTCGTCCTTCTTAACACCATCACGAGTGAATACCTGTACATCAATTACAGTACCATCCATACCAGAAGGTACTCTCAGGGATGTATCTTTAACGTCAGACGCCTTTTCACCAAAAATTGCCCTTAGTAGCTTTTCCTCAGGGGTCAACTGGGTTTCACCCTTAGGGGTCACTTTACCAACCAAAATATCGCCGGCTTTTACTTCAGCACCTATATATACGATTCCTGATTCATCCAGCTTTGCCAGTGCAGCTTCACCTACATTTGGTATATCTGCAGTAATTTCTTCAGGCCCTAGCTTCGTGTCTCTGGCCACACAGGATTTTTCTTCGATATGGATCGTAGTGAAACGATCCTCTTGAACGACACGCTCTGAAATCAGAATCGAATCCTCAAAGTTGTATCCATTCCAAGGCATGAAGGCGACCAAGAGATTCTGCCCCAGTGCCAACTCACCAATATCCGTTGAAGGGCCATCAGCAAGAATGTCACCTTTGGAAACTTTATCCCCAGGCTTAACCAAAGGTTTTTGGTTGATACATGTATTCTGATTCGATCTCGTGTATTTCGTCAGGTTATAGATGTCTACACCAGGAACACCCGTTTCCGTCTCATCATCATTAACACGAACAACGATTCTGCTCGCATCGAGAAACTCAATTTTCCCACCACGCTTGGCAACGACCGTTACACCTGAGTCCCGAGCAACAATGCGCTCCATACCCGTTCCAACAAGAGGTTTCTCTGTCCTCAAAGTTGGCACGGCTTGTCGCTGCATGTTTGAACCCATCAAAGCACGGTTTGCGTCGTCATGTTCCAAAAATGGGATAAGCGAAGCAGCAACCGATACAATCTGCTTAGATGAGACATCCATGAAGTTAATGTGATCGCTGGTTGAGAGCGTGAACTCATCTTTATGGCGACAGGAAACAAGATCGTCCACAAGTCGTCCTGTCGCGTCAACACGCGCGCTAGCCTGTGCGATAAAGAACTTGCCTTCTTCAATAGCAGACAAATACTCAATTTCATCGGTTACCTTGCCATCGATTACCTTTCGATATGGCGTTTCGAGGAAGCCATACAGATTGGTCCTTGCGTATACAGACAAGGAGTTGATCAAACCGATATTCGGTCCTTCAGGCGTTTCAATAGGGCATACCCGACCATAATGGGTGGTGTGTACGTCACGGACTTCAAAGCCGGCACGCTCACGAGCCAAACCACCCGGCCCCAAAGCTGACACCCGCCTCTTGTGTGTCACTTCAGAAAGCGGATTGTTTTGATCCATAAACTGTGACAACTGACTCGAACCAAAGAATTCTTTTATGGAAGCAGCAACTGGCTTCGCGTTAATGATTTCCTGTGGCATCAGGCTTTCAGCGTCAGCAAGAGAAAGACGCTCCTTCACCGCACGCTCAACGCGGACCAATCCTAGCCTAAATTGGTTTTCCACCATTTCACCAACAGAGCGAACACGTCTATTGCCAAGATGATCGATGTCATCGACGGTTCCCAGTCCGTTTCGGATGTTAATCAACTCCCTCAAGACATCAATAATGTCATCTTTGGTCAAGATACCAGGACCAGTGACTTCGGAACGTCCCAACCTTCTATTGAACTTCATTCGTCCAACAGAAGAGAGATCGTATCGATCAGAAGAAAAGAATAAATTATCGAAAAGCGTATGTGCCGCTTCCTTAGCGGGTGGCTCACCAGGGCGCATCATTCGATAGATCTCTACCAGAGCATCTAGCTGCGTTTCTGTAGAGTCGATTCGTAGAGCATTTGAGATGTATGGACCGCGATCCAGATCATTTACAAACAGAGTGTCTACAAACTCAACTTTAGCAGCAATGAGCCGTGAAATTAGATCTTCCGTAATTTCATCATTGACCTTAGCTACAATTTCGCCAGTGTCAGCAACAACGACGCTCTTAGCTAGGATCTTTCCGAGGAGATAGTCTCTTGGCACCTCGAGTAAGTTGACACCCGCTTTTTCAATCTGTCGAATATGACGCGCGGTAATACGGTGTCCTTTTTCGATCAGCACCTTACCGTCAACTTCTACGTCAAAGCTCGCAATATCACCCTTTAAACGATCAGGAATCAATTCGAGCAGAATCGTATCTTCTTTAAAGACGTAACGATTTGTCTCAAAGAACAAATGAATAATGTCTTCATCGGTATATCCGAGCGCACGAAGTAAAACCGTGGCAGGAAGCTTCCTTCGACGATCAATACGGACAAACACGCAATCTTTGTGATCAAACTCGAAATCAAGCCAAGAGCCACGATAGGGGATAATCCTTGCATTGAACAAGAGCTTACCGGATGAGTGTGTTTTACCTCGATCGTGATCGAAAAAGACACCAGGCGATCGGTGCAACTGAGATACGATGACTCGTTCGGTACCGTTAATTACGAATGTACCCGTATCGGTCATTAGTGGGATCTCTCCCATGTAGATTTCTTGTCTTTTGACTTCCTTTACAACTTTGGCGTTTGCGGGAGCTTCTTTGTCATAAAGAACAAGATGAACTAGAACCCGTAACGGAGCCGCATAGTTTGCACCACGCTGCTGACATTCTTTTACATCGAACGTTGGTTCACCCAAGGTGTAGTCGACGTACTCGAGGACAGCGTGCCCCGCATGGCTAGAGATCGGGAAAACGGACTTTAGAGCCGCGTGCAAACCCTCATCTTCGCGGTCTGATAACGCTACATTCGCTTGAAGAAAGCGTTTGTATGAATCGACCTGCGTCGTCAAAAGATAAGGGACGTCGAGTACATCGCGTCGTTTACCAAAACTGTTGCGGATGCGTTTCTTCTCAGTGAAAGAATAGGCCATAACGGTTCCTTACCTTGCGGTTAAAACATTAAACAAAGATATGTCGTATATACGTTTTGAGTATAAATCGACTTTAAAACTGATCGAGGTTTTCAGAGACTATTCAACGCGATTAGGCGGGTCTCTTTTTCTCGCGGTGGCGTTATCAAATACCGATAACGTCACAATAGCACCAAAAGGCCGGCAGCTATCGCTACCAGCCTTGGCACTCTACAGGACCTGGTAAACAATCAATTACTTGATGTCTACCGTTGCGCCTGCTTCAACAAGTTGCTTCTTGACGTCTTCAGCTTCGGCCTTAGCAACACCTTCCTTAACGGTAGATGGGGCGCCTTCAACAAGGTCCTTAGCTTCTTTCAGACCAAGACCCGTTACAGCGCGAACAACCTTAATAACGTTGACTTTATTGTCACCGAAACCAGTCATCACTACATCGAACTCTGTCTTTTCTTCTGCTGCCGCTGCGCCACCAGCTGCTGCTGCAGGAGCAACAGCCACAGCTGCCGCAGCTGAAACGCCAAACTTCTCTTCCATTGCAGAAATGAGGTCAACAACCTCCATTACTGACATGTTTGAGATTGCTTCTAAAATATCGTCTTTTGAAACTGCCATCGAATTTCTCCGAAATTAAATCATTCACCAGCGAGTTAAGAACTACGCTGCCTGTTTTTGATCGCGAATCGCCGCAACGGTGCGTGTAAGTTTCGCGTGCGGTTCTGCAAGGGTTCGGACGAACTTCTCGATCGGTGCTTTCATGGTGCCCATGAGAATACCAATCGCCTGCTCCTTAGTCGGAAGCTTAGATAGTCGTTCGAGCTCTGACGGACCGTACTGCTTACCACCTATCGCTACCAGTTTTGTGATGAGTTTGTCACTCTTCTTACTGAATTCGCTGATGATCCTTGCTGCAGAGCCTGGATCTTCGAGTGAAAATGCAAGAATCAGAGGACCAACCATACCTTCTTGCATGCATTCAAACTCGGTACCTTCAACGGCTTTACGTGCAAGCGTATTTTTTACAACTCGCATGTAAACACCCGATTCCCGAGCAGTCTTACGCAATTCAGTCAACTCACTCACCGTTAGACCACGGTATTCCGCAGCTATAGCTGAATGAGCCTTGGCAGCAATAGCGGAAACTTCTGCGACGACAGCAATTTTGTCATCTAGTCTCAGCGCCACTCTCTTTCTCCAAATAAAATCTGAACGGCTTTGGGAAACCATTCAGAGCCACAACAACACCCACATCCTAGGATGATACGGTGCAATTTACGGCTCCTTTCGCCAATAATTGACTCAAGTACACCGTCTGCGCAGGCAATTAATTAAGCACTCTTCGTGCGCCTGCGGTCTTTGACGATCACCGGAGGCTCAACCACCGGCAACCCAAAGTTCTAATTTTTTAAGCAACGATACTTGCTTGATCGATCGCCAGTCCGGGACCCATCGTTGAAGACACCGTGATCTTTCGAAGGTAGATACCTTTTGAGGTTGATGGCTTGATCTTCTTGAGATCAGCCAAAAGTGCCTCTAAGTTTTCCTTCAACGCAGTTGATTCAAAGTTGACCTTGCCAATCGTGCAATGAATAATGCCTTTCTTATCTGTGCGATAGCGAACCTGGCCTGCTTTTGCATTTTTAACAGCTGTAGCCACATCGGCGGTTACGGTTCCAACCTTAGGATTAGGCATTAATCCACGTGGCCCCAGTACTTGACCGAGCTGCCCAACAACACGCATTGAGTCGGGTGTTGCAATAACAACATCGAAATTCATTTCACCTGCTTTAATTTGGGCAGCCAGGTCATCCATACCAATGATATCGGCGCCCGCTTCCTTAGCCGCATCAGCATTTGCACCTTGTGCAAATACCGCAACGCGTGCTGATTTACCTGTACCGTTAGGGAGCACTGTTGCACCTCGCACAGCCTGATCTGACTTTCTAGGATCAACACCCAGAATCACCGCCACATCAACCGCTTCGACGAACTTTACCGTCGACAATTCCTTAAGAATCGCAAAGGCTTCATCCGCAGAGTAGGCTTTTCCAGCCGATACTTTTTCACTTATTATTTTCGCTCGTTTCGTCAGCTTTGCCATCTTATAGGCCCTCCACTTCCAAGCCCATACTCAGGGCACTGCCCGCGATCGTCTTGATAGCAGCCTCTTCATCTGCCGCCGTTAGATCGGGTTGCTTAATCTTTGCAACGTCGGCCAACTGGGCACGCGTGATTGTCCCAACCTTGACGGTATTGGGATTACTGCTACCTTTTGCTAGACCGATTGCTTTCTTGATAAGGACCGTTGCAGGAGGTGTCTTGGTAATGAAGGTGAAACTTTTGTCCGCATAAACCGTAATGACAACAGGAAGCGGAAGCCCCTTTTCAACATTCTGCGTAGCCGCGTTGAACGCCTTACAGAATTCCATAATATTGACACCGCGCTGACCTAGCGCTGGACCTATTGGTGGACTTGGATTCGCCTCACCTGCTTTGACTTGCAGCTTGATATAACCTGTTATTTTCTTTGCCATCTTTCTCTCCTTTGGGTCAAACGCCTTATCGGCTCCCCATTCACGACACTGACCTAATCTTCCCCAAAACTGGAGCTATAGATATAAATCAGCCCTTTTCAACCTGTCCGAAATCCAACTCAACCGGTGTTGCCCGACCAAAAATCAGAACAGATACTCTTAAACGACTTTTTTCATAGTTGACTTCTTCAACTACACCATTGAAATCCTTGAATGGCCCCTCAATGACCCGAACTACCTCGCCAACCTCAAATAGGATTTTTGGTTTCGGCTTTGCGGCACCTTCTTCAACCCTACCCAATATAGTTGCGGCTTCCTTATCAGTGATTGGCGCCGGCCTATCGGATGTTCCACCTATAAACCCGAGCACTCTCGGGATCTCTTTAACCAGATGCCATGTTTCATCATTGAGTTCCATCTGAACAAGAACATACCCAGGAAAGAACTTTCTTTCGCTCTTCCTCTGTTGACCCATCCTCATTTCGACCACTTCTTCCGTCGGCACAAGAATACGGCCGAAGAACTCCTCTAATCCAGAACGTGCAATACGTTCCTCAAGAGCCCTTTTAACTTGATTCTCATAATTAGAGTAGGCGTGTACAACATACCAGCGTAGGGACATAGTTATTTCCCTTGCCCAGTGAGAAGACTTACACCCCAAAACAGTCCGGCATCAAGCGTCCATAGGACCAATCCGACTATAAACACGAGCGCAACCACGACCATGGTCGACTGAACGGTTTCTTGCCTTGTCGGCCAGACCACCTTACGAACCTCTATACGAGACTCCTTAAGGAAAGAGGCAAAGTCGCCTCCTACTTTTGTTGTCAAAATCAGCGCTATTGCCAGTATGACCGTGCCGAGCATACCCAGCACCCTATAAATGTTAGCCTTATCAGCAAAGTAGTAAAAACCGACTATGCCAGCAATAATTAATAATATCGCTAGAGTCAACTTTGCCGTATCGACCCACCTTGATGGCGAATCCACTCGTGCTGTCATTGGAAATTCCTTAATGCAGTTTTGTTTTGCTAACAGGGCGCAAGGAAATGGCAGGCCAGGAGGGTCTCGAACCCCCAACCTGCGGTTTTGGAGACCGCTGCTCTACCAATTGAGCTACTGACCTTTAACCTTGCCTTTAAGACGCCCCCTTCTCAGGGGGCTTAAACTAACTTACGCAATCACCTTTGAAACGACGCCGGCTCCAACTGTACGTCCGCCTTCACGAACCGCAAAGCGCAAACCTTCGTCCATAGCAATCGGGTTGATCAGCTTTACCGTTACCTTCACGTTGTCACCAGGCATCACCATCTCTACTCCAGATGGCAAATCAACCGATCCCGTTACGTCCGTCGTACGGAAGTAAAACTGCGGACGGTATCCATTGAAAAATGGCGTATGACGACCACCTTCATCCTTAGACAATACGTAAATCTCAGCCTCAAAGTGCGTATGCGGCTTAATCGATCCAGGCGCCGCCAATACTTGACCACGCTCAACATCTTCACGCTTCGTACCACGCAACAGTACACCCACGTTATCGCCCGCCTCACCTTGATCCAACAGCTTACGGAACATTTCAACACCCGTGCACGTCGTCTTAACCGTGTCACGAATACCTACAATCTCAACTTCCTCACCTACCTTCACGCGACCACGTTCAATACGGCCCGTTACTACCGTTCCTCGACCCGAAATCGAGAACACGTCTTCAATCGGCATCAGGAATGGCTTTTCAATATCACGCTCAGGCTCCGGAATATAACTATCCAGCGCATCTACCAGCTTGATGATCGCAGGCACACCAATCTCACTCTGGTCCCCTTCAAGCGCCTTCAGCGCAGACCCATGAATGATCGGCGTATCATCACCCGGGAAATCATACTTAGACAGCAACTCACGAACTTCCATCTCAACCAGTTCAATCAGTTCCGCGTCATCTACCATGTCCGCCTTATTCAGGAACACAACAATGTAAGGTACGCCTACCTGACGAGCCAGGAGAATATGCTCACGCGTCTGTGGCATTGGACCGTCCGCCGCAGAACACACCAGAATCGCTCCGTCCATCTGCGCAGCACCCGTGATCATGTTCTTTACATAGTCAGCGTGGCCCGGGCAGTCTACATGCGCATAGTGACGCGAAGGTGATTCATACTCAACGTGCGCCGTTGCAATCGTGATTCCGCGCGCTCTTTCTTCAGGCGCCGCGTCAATCTGATCATAAGCCTTGAACGCTCCACCAAAACGCTCAGCCCCAACCTTCGTCAGCGCAGCCGTCAGAGTCGTCTTCCCATGGTCAACGTGACCAATCGTACCGACGTTTACGTGCGGCTTATTACGCGTAAATTTTTCTTTGGACACGACCCAATACCTCGTTCAATTTTTAGTTTAACCTTAACCAACTGATGCCTTTTTAATCACCGCATCCGCAACGTTTGATGGTGCCTCCTGATATTTCAGGAACTCCATCGAGTAAGTAGCACGACCCTGACTCTGCGATCTCAGCGATGTTGAATAACCAAACATCTCAGCTAGCGGGACTTCAGCCTTGAGCACCTTGATGCCCACATTATCTTCCATTCCCATAATGACACCCCTTCGGCGATTCAAATCACCAACGACGTCACCCATATAATCCTCAGGCGTCTCTACCTCTACCTTCATAATCGGCTCTAGCAACACAGGACCTGCGTTTCTGCACCCCTCTTTGAAGCACATTGAACCGGCTATTTTAAACGCCATTTCACTTGAATCGACGTCATGGTAAGACCCATCGAATAACGTTACCTTAACGTCAACCACTGGGTAGCCAGCAAGTATACCATTTTGTAATTGCTCTTGAATACCCTTATCTACTGCAGGTATGTATTCACGGGGCACTACACCACCAACAACGCCATTTACAAACTCATACCCACCTGAATTCAAAGGCTCTATTCTTAACCAGACATGACCGTATTGACCACGACCACCCGATTGCCTTACGTATTTATTTTCCTGCTCGACTGATTTTCTTATCGTCTCTCTGTACGCCACCTGAGGGGCTCCCACATTAGCCTCTACCTTAAATTCCCTTCGCATACGATCGACAATGATCTCTAGATGCAACTCTCCCATTCCAGAAATAATCGTCTGCCCCGACTCTTCATCCGTATGGACCCTAAATGAAGGGTCTTCTTGAGCCAACCTACTAAGAGCCAAACCCATCTTTTCTTGGTCACTCTTAGTTTTTGGCTCAACTGCAACTGATATTACCGGATCAGGGAACTCCATCCTCTCAAGCACAACCGGTCTATCAGTAGCAGACAATGTCGTCCCAGTAACAATATCCTTCAAACCAACACAAGCAGCAATATCACCCGCACGTATCTCTTTTACTTCCTCGCGCGAATTGGCATGCATACGCAGCAACCTGCCAATCCTTTCCTTATTACCCGTTTGCGAATTTATGACACTCTCGCCCGAGTTAAGCACACCCGAATAAACCCTCACAAAAGTTAATGTCCCGACAAAAGGATCGGTCATAATCTTAAATGCGAGCGCAGCAAAAGGTTCGTCATCACTAGAATTCCGCTCAACAGGTTCATCTGTAGCAGCATCAACCCCTTTGATGGCAGGAACATCCAAAGGAGAGGGGAGATAATCAATCACAGCATCCAACATTGCTTGGACACCCTTATTTTTGAAGGCTGAACCACAAAGCATAGGAACAATTTCCAGAGAGATTGTTCTCTTCCGTAAACCCTCCTTAATATCAGCCTCAGTCAAATCACCATCTTCCAGATAGCGATTCATAAGCTCTTCGCTCGACTCCGCAGCAGCCTCAAGCAGACGCTCTCGCCAAGCAGATGCAAGCTCTAAACTTTGCTGCGGAACATCCTCATATGTAAAGGTTGCCCCATGATCATGTTCACTCCAGGTAATAGCCTTGAATTTAACCAGATCAATGACGCCGCTAAAAGATTCCTCTGCGCCTATTGGGATTTGAATTGGAACTGGATTTGCGCGGAGCCGCGACTTCATTTGGTCGTAAACCTTGATGAAGTCAGCACCCGACCTATCCATTTTGTTTACGAAGGCGATGCGAGGAACGCCATATTTTGTTGCCTGACGCCATACTGTCTCAGACTGTGGCTGCACGCCACCTACAGCACAATAGAGCATGCAAGCCCCATCCAGAACACGCATTGAGCGCTCAACCTCAATAGTGAAGTCTACGTGCCCAGGAGTATCGATAATGTTTATCTGATGCTCCAAATAATTTCCAGCCATACCCCGCCAATGCGTTGTAGTAGCCGCTGAGGTAATTGTTATACCCCTTTCTTGCTCTTGCTCCATCCAGTCCATGGTGGCCGCACCATCATGGACTTCACCTATCTTGTGGTTTATTCCGGTATAGAATAAAACCCGCTCCGTTGTCGTGGTCTTACCCGCATCTATATGAGCCGATATCCCTATATTCCGGTATCTTTCAAGCGGTGTGATACGTGCCACGAGGGTAACCTATTGCCATTTAAGAGTAGCAGCAGAACTTACCAACGATAATGCGAGAAAGCCTTGTTAGCTTCAGCCATGCGGTGGGTGTCCTCACGCTTTTTTACTGCAGAACCCCTACCCTCATTAGCATCCATCAGCTCACCAGCCAATCGAGCCACCATACCTTTCTCGCTTCTCTTGCGGGCCGAGTCGATCAGCCAACGCATAGCTAATGCAGTTCTGCGAGAAGGGCGAACCTCAATGGGAACCTGGTAAGTTGCACCGCCAACCCTTCTAGACTTAACCTCAACGAAAGGCTGCACATTATCTAGTGCCTTATGCATAACGTCTAAAGACTGTACGGAAGCGCCCAACTTCGACTGAATCTGATCTAAGGCGCCGTAAACCACACTCTCTGCAACTGATTTCTTGCCGCTAAGCATAAGCATATTCACAAATCTAGCGAGAGTCTCACTCCCGAAACGTGGATCTGGAATTAACTCTCTTTTTTGCGAAACTCTTCTTCTAGACATCTTTACACCGAACTATTGATTAACTTTTCGGACGCTTAGCGCCGTACTTTGAACGAGCCTGCCTTCTCTTAGCAACACCCGCCGTATCCAGACTGCCGCGAACAATGTGGTATCGAACACCGGGCAAATCCTTCACGCGACCACCCCGAATCAATACAACCGAGTGCTCCTGAAGGTTATGACCCTCACCACCAATGTAGCTACTTACTTCCGCACCGTTCGTCAACCTAACACGAGCCACTTTTCTCAAAGCTGAGTTCGGTTTTTTTGGGGTGGTCGTATATACGCGGGTGCACACTCCTCGACGTTGCGGGCAGCTCTCGAGCGCAGGAACATTACTTTTTTCCTTTTTACGCACTCTAGGTTTGCGAACCAGCTGATTAATCGTGGTCATTTACCAAAACTCCAAATTCATTTTTTTCTAGCCCCGCAAATAATTCAGCAGCCTCTTTTAAATAAGACTGTCATCTGAGGATGGCGGGACCCCATAGTGAAGCGGTCAAATGTACGACAACTTCATTATCCTGTCAATAAAAGCCATAGCCAAAGAAGCCATAGCTGACGCGAGCTTAATAAAAAAAGGGCCTAACGGCCCTTTTTTATCTAAATGGCTCCCCCGGACGGGCTCGAACCGCCGACCCAGTGATTAACAGTCACTTGCTCTACCGACTGAGCTACAGGGGAAGAATGCACACCACTTAAGCCAACCTCTTTATTGATTGGCGCGCCCGGAGAGATTCGAACTCCCGACCACCTAGTTCGTAGCCAGGTACTCTATCCAACTGAGCTACGGGCGCACTGTGGAACTGCTAATTATCTTTTTTAACCCCCTTTATGTCAAGATCAAAGGACGGTAAATTTACTGCTGAAAGGTCTAATCTCGATACTCATAAAAACTTAATTTGATTTAGGATATCCGATCTTAACCATTCCAACGCAATCAAATACATGAGACTGATCCAAGATAGCAAACACCTTTCTGAGTTCTGCAAAATGCTCCAAGGTTCAGAATGGCTTGCGGTCGACACGGAGTTTATGCGAGAAAGCACCTATTACCCCCGCTTTTGCCTGCTTCAAATTTCGAACGGAGCGTTCTCCGCGTGCATTGATCCGATCGCGCTAACAAATCTAGATGCGCTGAAACCATTCTTCTATAATCCACTTGTCCTAAAGATTTTCCATTCCGGACGCCAGGACCTTGAGCTCCTTTATCAATACTGGGGGAGGATACCCAGCCCTATTTTCGACACACAAATTGCTGCGTCTTTTTTAGGCATGGGCGATCAGATTGGTTACGCCGCATTTGTTTCTAATGTACTTGACGTGCAACTCGACAAGCTCCAAACAAGAACAGATTGGTATAGAAGGCCCTTATCTGATGAACAGTTGCACTATGCCATTAATGATGTCCACTTCCTGAGTTTGGCCTATAGCGAAACAACCGAAAGACTCAGAGAAATCAGCAGATTATCTTGGGCCCATGAAGACTCAAGCGCACTCACAAACAAGACCTTATATGACATTGATCCCTTGAATGCATGGAAACGCGTATCTAGTTCATACCACCTTGATCAACGACAGTTAACCAACTTGATATGTATCGCGGCATGGCGTGAGCTAAACTGCATGTCTAACAATATACCCAGGAACTGGCTTCTTCGCGATGACCAGCTCATCAAATTAGCAATGACAGATAAGGGCACCCGTCTAGATGATGAACTGCACCGGACACTCGGTACAGATAAAACTAAAAGATATAAATTAGACCTTAAACCCATTCAACAGAGCATTATTGACAACCACTCTATCACTCAAATGGCTGCACTTGCTGATAGACCTCAGGAACTCTCACCAACTGCAAAGGCTACTGTGTCCAAACTGATGCAAAGGACACAAGACATAGCAAAAAAGCTAAATATTTCACCAAGTACGTTAGCCAATAAAAAAGATGTTACTCAATTAATTGTAGAGCCTAACAAATCGAGGGCGGTAATAGGATGGCGAAAAGACGTTATTGGTGATGAATTAATTGCCCTTGCACGAAAAGAGCTCACTTTAGTCCCTGACCAATAAAACCACCAAAGGCACGACTCCCCTCACCAGTAAGAATATTTGCTTCCACTTCTAAAGTCAGACTATTCACCACAGAGACAGTGTTATTGAACCAATTCGCAACATAAACATCCTTACCATTAGGGTGAGAAGTTATACCTTCCGGATATGATCCCACCTCTATCTCCGCAAGATGCTGCAGCGTATTTGCATCAATCACAGAAACAGAACTATCGTACTGGTTTGTGACAAAGATGCGTGATTGATTGGCCGATATAGCGACTGCATAAGGTCGATCCCCGACCCTTACCACTGCTAACTCTTTTAAGCTGACCAGATCAATAACCGTAAGATCATTTCCCTGTACGTTTGCCACATATAAGCGGCCGCGAGGCTCATCAAGCGCCAAACCAAAGGGATGGTTTCCAACTGCAATTGTCTTGGTTACTTCCAGCTTATCCACAGATATAACAGAAACAGTGTTATCCTCACGATTGGCAACGAACAGAGTCTTATCATCTTGAGTCAGAGTTAACCCACTAGGATTTCGTCCAACCGGTATACGTTTAACCACTCGCTTAGATTGAATATCAAGAACCGAAACGTATTGCCCGTAGAAATCCCCCAGGAAGGCTGTGTTACCAAGATTATTAAGCACTATTCCCAGCGGACCTTCACCCACAATAATCTCACCCTCAACAGTTAGGAGCCGTCCATCTATGATGGATACAGATTTGCTACCAACATTGGTGACCACCGCCACTGCTCCCGTGTTACTTACGGATACACCTGCCGGATCTCTTCCAACCGATATAGTCTTAACAACATGCCTTGTGGCCGTGTCAATGACAGAGACACTATTGTCTTTCTGATTAGTTATAAACGCATAAGGCTCAGCCGAAATCTCAACTGAGCCAATCATTAAAAACCAAAATAGTAGATGAAAGGGCATGCTGAATATATTCATATCGATGCCCTTAAATTAAATCCTATTTCTTTTCTGCCACCTGCTTCAGACTCACGAGAGAGTCGTGAACAACTTTTTCAACAAATGCTTTAGCCGCCGCTTCGTTTTGACCATCCGGTGGATTGTTGTTAAGGAACCAACGGTAGAAGGCAGCATCCCACTCAACCTTGGAACCCGAAGCTGTGGCTTCTACAGTGATCTTGGCTGAATAATTATTAACTGGGGCAACTGCAGGATCCGTAGGATCTACAATTTTATACTGGATCAGTTTCTTTTCGGCGTCGATGTTCTTCAACTCTTCCTTCAAAACCCCGCCAACTCCCTTCAGTTTTAACTCTCTTATCGCACCTTTTTCCGATAGCCCTTGCATCTGAGTACTTTCAACTGCTGACATCCACTTTTCGGGATGCGCATAGTCACCCACCAGAGCCCATACCACATCTACTGGCGCAGCGATTTCCATTGTTTCACTATGCTTTTCCCTAGTAGGCCCATGCGCTTCAACTGACCCAAAACTTAGAACGGCCAAAAAAAGACCCCATTTAATCAGCTTATTAAATAACATCATCAACTCCAATCTATAAGGAACTAAAATTTAAGCTTAGCTCAACATCTATGTTGGCTGAACCCATCTCCAAAGAGCACATTAAGCAAAACTCAGACGTTCACTAATTATTTTGGCTCAATGCATCGAGCTTTTTTCTTTTTTCACACTTTTTAATACAAATACAAGCTCCACCAACTCCACCACATGACCCTTTAATCGCTCCTCGACCAAATATAACGCCAATTGCCATGAGAAAGATAACCGCAGCAATAATCCCGAAAGTTATTAAAAAGATATTCATAAGATGCTTAGCAGTGGAAGAAAAGAGCTATTTGGATATCATGAACAGACAACCAAGAACCAAAAATAAAAAAGCGAAGACTGAAATCAGCCTTCGCTTTTCGTGGGGCTGGATGGTTAGTTAGCCACCAAAATCATCAAGCATTATATTTTCCCTCTCTACACCATTATCAAGCAACATCTTGATTACTGCAGTGTTCATCATAGGAGGTCCGCACATGTAATACTCACAATCTTCAGGAGCCGGGTGGTCCTTAAGATAATTTTCATAAAGAACATTATGGATAAATCCGGTGTAACCCGTCCAATTATCCTCAGGTTTTGGTTCTGAAAGTGCTATATGCCACTTAAAGTTTTCATTTTCTTTTTGTAAGGTATCGAAGTCATCTACATAAAACATTTCACGCAAGCTTCTCGCGCCATACCAAAATGTGATTTTTCTTTTGGTTTTAATTCTACGTAATTGATCAAAGATATGTGAGCGCATTGGGGCCATACCCGCACCACCACCAACGAAGACCATCTCATTCTCAGTTTCACGCGCAAAAAACTCACCAAAGGGACCGGATATTGTGACCTTATCGCCCTTCTTTAGATTGAAAATATAAGAAGACATGACACCGGGCGGAATACCATTCGTACCAGGAGGTGGGGTCGCGATCCTCACATTAAGCATAATGATGTCGCTTTCCTCAGGGTAGTTAGCCATCGAGTAGGCTCTGATTGAAGGCTCCTTAACGACAGACTCATACTGCCAAATATTGAACTTATCCCAATCATCCCGGAACCTTTCTTCTATCTTGAAGCCAGTAAACTTTGCATCATAAGCAGGACATTCAATTTGAATATACCCACCGGCTTTAAAGTTTACGGCTTCACCCTTAGGTAGCTCTAATACCAACTCTTTAATAAAGGTAGCAACATTTGCATTGGATCTAACAGTGGTTACCCACTTTTTAACTCCAAAAACCTCATCATGAACATGAATTTTCATGTTCTGCTTTACCGTCACCTGACACGCTAACCTATCTCCACATGCCGCTTCTCGTTTTGTAATATGAGAAAGCTCGGTAGGGAGTATGTCTCCCCCGCCTTCTTTAACCTGTACCCGACATTGCGCACACGTGCCACCACCGCCACACGCAGAAGAAACAAACAGGTTGTGTTCTGCTAATGCTGTTAATAGCTTTGAACCAATAGGCACATGGATCGTTTTTTCGTCGTTGATAAGAATATCAACATTGCCCTCTGCAACTAATTTTGACTTCGCGCCAAGGATGACAAAAACGAGCGCTACAACGATAAAGGTGAAGAACACAACACCCAGAATAATTTCCAACATCGCTTTATTCCTAGATCTTTAAAGTTGTATACCCGAGAAGGCCATGAAGCCTAAGGCCATTAATCCTGCAGTGATAAACGTTATGCCCAAGCCACGCAAGCCTGGAGGAACATCACTGTACTTAAGCTTCTCACGTACACCTGCCATTGCTGTGATAGCTAGAGCCCAGCCAAATCCACTTCCAACACCGTAAACCACACTTTCTTTGAAGTTATAATCTCTCTCTATCATGAACAAGCTACCGGCAAGGATTGCACAGTTAACCGTAATTAGAGGTAGAAATATTCCCAATGCATTGTAAAGAGCTGGAAAGAACTTATCCAAAACCATCTCGAGAATCTGAACAATTGCCGCAATAACTCCGATACAAGCCATCAGGGCAATGAAGCTAAGATCAACACCCTCTATACCAGCCCAAGTAAGAGCATTCTCTTTAAGCAAGTAAGTATAAATCAGGTTGTTAGCAGGCACAGTCAAGGTTTGCACGATAACGACCGCTATGCCCAATCCAACTGCAGTTTCAATTTTCTTCGAAACTGCTATGAATGTGCACATTCCCAAGAAAAAAGAAAGGGCCATATTTTCAATAAATACGGACTTTATGAAAAGATTTATGTAGGCTTCCATTTTAGTGTCCCTCTCCTTCAGGCAAACCGTGAGCTGGCTGTATAGAAAAATCCGCTTTCTCAACCTGCTGGGGCTTCCAAGTCCTAATTGCCCAGATAATCAACCCAATCAGGAAGAATGCGCTAGGTGGCAGCAGAAGCAAACCATTCGGAACATACCAACCACCATCTTTGATCAACGGGAAGACATCAATCCCAAGCAGCTTTCCGGAACCAAACAATTCTCTAATCACAGCAACAGTTACAAGTATTAAGCTGTACCCCAACCCATTACCTATCCCGTCAAGGAAGCTTTCCCAAGGTGGATTTTTCATGGCGTAAGCTTCAGCTCTACCCATAACAATACAATTTGTAATGATAAGTCCAACGAACACTGACAACTGCTTACTTATCTCGTAAGCAAATGCTTTCAACAGCTGGTCAACTACAATCACCAAGGAAGCGATAATCACCATTTGAGCAATGATTCGTATGCTACTTGGCACATGGTTACGAATAAACGCTATGCCTGCACTAGAGCAAGCGGTTACCGTGGTCAACGCCAAGCTCATGATCAGTGCTGTAGATAACTGTGACGTCACAGCAAGAGCCGAGCAAATCCCTAGTACCTGTAGAGTAATGGGATTATTTTCGACTAATGGTTCAACAAGGACCTTTTTATTTTCTTCAGTAAGTTCCATAAGTTAACCTCTTCCTGCTCTTACCTTGGCTAGATAGACACCATAACCTTCTTTACCCATCCAGTACTGAACCAGATTACTGACACCCCGACTCGTAAGTGTTGCCCCAGCCAAAGCATCGACCTGATATTCGGATCCAGGCTTAGATGAATCGACACTGCCCTTTACCAGACCCAAAGCAACCTCTCCAAGATCGATTGTTTGTCCTTTTTCAGTAAGTGTACTTTCGTGAAGAATTTTACCGCTGAAGTTATATACCTTTTTGTCTTTCCATAACTCCTTCCATTTTGGGTTCACCACTTCTCCACCCAGACCCGGGGTCTCGGCTTGATCGTAGAGATTCATCCCAACAACAGTTTGGGCATCAGCTTTCAATGCAATGAATCCGTACATCGTGGACCACAAACCATACCCATTGACCGGGAGAATTACGGTTTGTAACTTTCCTTCCTCTTTGACCAAATAAATTTTCGCGTATTTTGGCTTACGTTTGATGCTAGCTATATCGTTTTTAACCGGAATAGATTCGCTTAAAGCTGGATCTTTTGCAGCCTTCCACTGATCATAGGTTGAGACATCGACCGAAGTGACGTAGTCACCTGTACTCAAATCTACGATTTTAGTTTCTATAGACTTAAAGGCCGCTTGAATATCAAGCCCTGGCCTAAGGATACCTGCCACCTCAAGGATATTTACTTTTTCATCCTTAGATTTATTAGATTCCTGTAAGGGTTTCAGGATCACAGCAGACCCTGATACCACAACAGCCCCTACCAAACAGAGTGCCAGCGCGACCGCAACGGTTTTCTTGAAACTATCATTCGGTAAATCCAAGTAAGGCTGGGCATAGATTTGGGCGGTTTCCACATAAACTGCCAACTTCTCCTTAAGACCAAGCTCAGTCAAATTATTCTTTTCAGAATCAGCCATATCGTCTAACCCTCTTGGCGATATTCACCTTGATCACAACATAATCTATTAGAGGAGCAAAAATATTGGAGAAAAGTATCGCCAACATAATGCCCTCAGGGAAAGCTGGGTTCACTACACGAATCAAAACCGTCATGAAACCAACCAACGCTCCAAAAACCCACCTTCCCGCATTTGTATGTGCCGCACTAACAGGGTCGGTCGCCATATAAACTGTCCCGAATGCAAAACCACCCAAGGTTAGGTGCCAATACCATGGCATAGCAAACATAACGTCAGAGTCACTTCCAATAAAATTGAAAAGCGTTGAAGTTAGAATCATGCCAATAAGTACACCAGCAATAATTCTCCAATTTGCAATTCGTGTATAGATCAAGAAAGCTGCACCAAAAATACACGCGAGAGTGGAGGTTTCACCCATGGAGCCCTGTTCAAAACCAAAGAAGGTTCCCCACCAAGAAATACCTGCTTCCCTAATCGCAGCGACGCCACCTAATGCCGCATGACCGAGCGCAGTCGCTCCACTAAAGCCATCTACAGCTGTCCAGACAGAGTCTCCTGACATGGAGGCTGGGTAAGCAAAGTAAAGGAACGCTCTGCCAGTTAATGCAGGATTTAGGAAGTTCTTTCCGGTACCACCGAAAACCTCTTTTCCAATAACAACACCGAAAGAGATACCTAAAGCCACCTGCCATAGAGGAATACTCGGTGGCAACGTCAGCGCAAAAAGGATCGACGAGACAAAAAAACCTTCATTTACGTCGTGCTTGCGCACAACAGAGAACAATACCTCCCATACACCACCCGCAACCAGCGTGACGATATAAACAGGAAGAAAATACATAGCCCCATGCACGATGTCAGAAATTGGATTAAGTGGACTGTGACCAAAGAGATTTACTATCCATCCACGCCACCCAGGCACCTCCAATGTTCCAAGGGCCTGCATCGCAACGTTCGCCTGATATCCCGTATTAAAAATAGCAAACAACATGCAGGGCAATGCAGCGATCCAAACATAAGTCATAACACGCTTGAGATCAATTGCATCCCGAACATGCGTCGAACCGTTAGTCACATCCGGGGGGCTATAAAGAAATGTATCCACCATTTCATAGACAGGATACAACGATTCAAACTTACCGCCCTTAACAAAGTACGGATGAAGCTTGTCCAAAAATTCGCGGGTCGCTGACATTAGCCTTCCTTCTCGATTTGCGTGAGATTGGTTCTAAGTACCGGGCCAAAATCATGTTTGCCCGGGTCTACGAAAGTACACAATGCAAGATCCTCCTCATCTAACTCGAGGCAACCAAGGGATTGAGCCATATCAGTGTCTCCAACCACCAAATACCTCAGGAGTTGAGTGGGGAGGATATCCATGGGCAACACATCCTCAAAAACACCTACTGGAACAATTGCCCTTGGACTTCCATACTTGGTCGTACTGAACGACAATTTTCTGCCTCTTTCTTTTGGAAGACTGCTCATCAAAACGTTCAAAAATGAGAATTTATTGCCCATTGGGTTTATCCACCCCATGAACTCACGTTCCCTATTTTCCGCAATTACAGTCACCTGATTGCTGAAACGCCCCAAGTAGTCAGACCAGCCCTCTGCCTGCCTTCCAAAGAGAACAGAACCCGAGATAACTCTGACTTCTTTACCATCCTTGACTTGACCTCTAATCAGATCACCAAGAGAAGCCCCGACTCGAGTTCTAACCAGCCTGGGATGAGTAATCATTGAACCTGCAAGAGAAACAACACGCTCAACACTCAACTTACCCGATGTAAAGAGCGCTCCAATCGCAATAACCGATTGATAGTCAAGATGCCAAACCGTCTTCGTTGGGCCAACTGGATCAAGGAAATGTATGTGGGTACCCACCAACCCCGCGGGGTGGGGACCTTCAAACTCAGCAACTTCCAGTCGATCCAGCTTTGGCAACTCAATAGTTGCGGCAGGCGCCTTACACAAAAACACTTGGCCGTTAGTTAACTTCGAAACAACAACCAACCCATTCTGGAAGTCATTCGCTCTGTCAGCAATCACAACTTCAGGATTTGCGGCTAACGGACTTGTATCTATAGCTGTAATAAACAGCGAGTTGGGTATAGCACTGGGATCAGGAACCTTACTGTAAGGCCGTGTCCTCAGACTGGTCCACATACCTGAGACAAGAAGACCTTCCTTAACCTCCTCTCTAGTAAGAGAAGCCAACTTTCCAGCGGAATATGATTTAAATTTCACACTGTCATTGCCACTAATAGAGACCACTACTGAGGCAAGTGACCTGCGCTCACCGCGATTTATCGACTTCACAATCCCTGATGCAGGAGAGGTATAAACAACCTCAGGATAGTCCTTATCTGCGAAAAGCACGTCACCCAGTTTTACCTTGTCCCCTTCCGAAACCTTGATCGATGGCTTCAGTCCTACATAGTCAGGACCAAGCAAAGCAACCGTACTACTGGCACCAGCATTGCTGAAGATCGCCTGCTCTGGCCCTCCAGTTATAGGCAAATCCAAACCTTTCTTTGTTTTGATTAACATAAGTCAGCCCGCGGAACACACAATATAAAAGCCTAATAATTGTTTCGACTTACCGAGCATTAAACCGGACAATCGAAGCAAAACGAACGATGCCACACACATCCCAAGGAAACCCAAGAGGAAAGAAGGCATTTCACCATTACGATAAGGAGGAACGGATCGACGTTAATCAACCGATTCAAACCATGGCAAATCGCCTGCATTGAACCATAAACCGGCACCTCTCGCAACGCCACTGAATGGATCCCTTTACCCAAATGAGATAGCAATTAGGGCTTTCAAACGTTAGACTACCCTCGGAGTTGGCTAGACAGTCGCTGTTTGCCCTTTAATTAGGTTAGATGGAGGAAAGTCCGGGCTCCATAGGGTAAGGCGCCAGGTAACACCTGGGGGGTGTGAGCCTACGGAAAGTGCCACAGAAAATATACCGCCTCTGGAGATTTCTCCTGTGGTAAGGGTGAAATGGTGCGGTAAGAGCGCACCGCGCAAGCGGTAACGCATGCGGCAGGGCAAACCCCGCCTGGAGCAAGACCAAATAGGAGGGCAACGAGGCACCGCCTCTAATGCGTGACCCGCGCAGCCCTCGGGTAGGTCGCAAGAGGCGTTCTGCGAAGAACGTCCCAGATGAATGACTGTCCTTGACAGAACCCGGCTTATCGGCCGACTCCACCTTCAAAATTACAATTCAGCCTTTTAATCGGCATCTGAAACGCCAAGGCAATCATCCCGATCATCATCGCTAGAACGAAAACCATTTTTCCACCAAAGCTTAACCATAGTTCACCCGCAAGCAAACTTCCTATCGCCCCGCCCATTCCATAACAAACAGCAGCATAAACCGCCTGCCCCTTAGCCCGATCAGCGCCTTGGAAATGAGCATGCATAAATTGTATAGAAGCGATGTGAACAAGCCCAAAAGAAGCCGCATGGAACAATTGCGCGATAATAATTAGGCTTATGTTCTCAACTCCAAACGCAATCACTCCCCAACGAAGGATTCCTAGAGTCATCCCTATCGAGAGCATTATGTCCGTATTTAAAACACTAAACATGATTGGCAGAAACCAAAATAAAAATATTTCTGCTCCAACCCCAAGCGCCCAGAGAGCACCGATCACAAGGTCTGAGTAGTTGTTTTGCTGAAGGTAATAAGAGAAAAATGAGTAGTATGGACCATGAGCCACCTGCACTAAAAGTCCACCCACCATAAATCCGAGCACCTTCTTATTGAAGAGAGTTTTATTTACCAGACCTTCCGGCTTTCCATGCCACGCGCTTGTTCGATGACGAACCATCATGCCAGCAATAAACTGACCCGCTATAAAAAAAGCTAAGACCCATGGTAGATCACTTATTGCCAACACCCATCGGAACAGCCCCCCCGCCGCTCCAACCGCCAAAATAAAACCTACCGAGCCCCATAACCTTATCCGACTGTATCTGGATGTATTCTGGCTAAGCTGTTCTAGAGTGATGACTTCAAAAAGCGGGAGGGTAGCGCTCCAAAAAAAACCAAACACGAATATTGAGCATGCCATGACATACTCATTGAGAACGTGAAAAAGGAAGGGACTAAAAGAACAAAGCGAAAGGAAAGTAGCAAGCCGCACCAAACCGAGAGTTTGCTTATTCTCGTCTGCCAACCAACCCCAGATTCCTGGCGAAACTATCTTAGCAAAAGGCAAAATGGCCATAATCCAGCCAATCTGAGCCGCTGTGTATCCTAAATCGACCAAGTAAAGAGGCCAATAAGGGATGAAGGTGCCTAGAGCAGCATAATAGAAGAAATAAAATGCGCGCAAGGGCAGACCCGATGCAATTGGAGCCGCTCCTTTCATTCAACAAGGGCCGAACCTAAAAGGGCCTTAACTTAGTAAGAACATCGGCATTCTGAGCACGATTTCGTAAGCAATGATCTAGAAGAACTATTGCAACCATTGCCTCTGCAATAGGTGTGGCACGTATTCCGACACAGGGATCATGACGCCCCGTCGTTACAACTTCGACCGGCTCTCCCTCTTGATTTATAGACATACCACCCAAACGAAGGCTTGAGGTGGGCTTTAAGGCAATACTGGTTAGAACTTCCTGGCCAGAAGATATACCACCAAGCACACCACCAGCGTGATTACTCAAAAATCCCTCAGGGGTTATCTCGTCACGGAAACAGGTGCCTTTAGCTTCAACGCACGCAAAGCCGTCACCAACCTCAACCCCTTTTACTGCGTTGATGCTCATCAGAGCGTGAGCAAGATCAGCTTCAAGCCGGTCGAATACTGGCTCCCCCCATCCTGGGGGTACCTGACTGGCGACTACATTAATACGCGCGCCAATAGAATCACCCTCCTTCCTGAGCTGATCCATATATACCTCCAACTCACTGACCTTGTCCGGATCAGCGCAAAAGAAAGGGTTCCTCTCCACTTCCTCCCAGAAAACCCTTTCAATTTTGATAGGCCCAAGCTGAGCAAGATAGCCTCTAACCTGAGTCCCATATCTTTCAAATAAGTATTTCTTAGCTATCGCACCAGCCGCCACTCTCGCCGCCGTCTCTCTAGCAGATGAACGGCCACCACCACGAAAATCTCTAAACCCATACTTCATATGATAGGAATAGTCAGCATGCCCAGGTCTAAACTGCTGAGAAATATTCCCATAGTCTTTTGATCGCTGATCGACATTTTCGATCATTAAAGCTATCGGTGTGCCTGTTGTTCTGCCTTCAAATACACCGGATAGAATTCTCACCAGATCAGGCTCTCGCCTCTGCGTTGTATGTCTTGAGGTTCCAGGTTTCCTGCGATCAAGATCTAACTGAATATCAGCCTCAGAAAGATTCATTCCTGGTGGACAGCCGTCAATTATGCAACCGATTGCTTCACCGTGACTTTCTCCAAATGTCGTAACAGAGAACAGCTTTCCGATGGTATTTCCAGACATTTAGATATCCTGTTAAAAAATCGCTCTCTTTTAGATCTGAACTTAAAAGAGCTAAACTGAGTGCCATTCGAACCAATTCAGGCAGCGGAGTGATTGTTAATCAGTACGAAAGTGCTCAACCAACTGATCGTAAGTAAGCAGAAATACCCCATCCCCACCGCTCGCAAAATCAATCCAACAAAATGGTACATCAGGAAAAGCCTTTTCGAGAGCCTCCGCGGCACTTCCCACCTCAACAATCAATACCCCTTTTGGCCGCAGGTGGATCATGGCCCCTAGAAGGATCTTTTTTACACAATCCAAGCCATCTGCACCCGACTCTAAACCGAGCCTAGGCTCAGCATGAAACTCGGAAGGAAGGGAAGCCCACTCCTGAGAGTTAACATAGGGTGGGTTACTGATAATTACATCGTATTGAGATCCATTAATTGCCGAATATACATCTGACTGTATCAAGCCAAGACGGTCCGTCAGGTCGTGTCGCTCAACGTTAATTTTAGCGACATCAAGTGCATCTGAAGAAATATCGATAGCGTCAACCGATGCATCAGGAAATGCAAATGCACAAGCTATGGCAATACAGCCGCTTCCTGTACATAAATCTAAAATACCGGAGACTTTCTCTGGATCCACCCAAGGAGCAAAACGGTCTGCGATCAACTCGGCCAGAGGAGAGCGCGGAACGAGCACACGCTCATCGACATAAAATGATAGCCCGGCAAATGGGGCTTCATTCGTCAAGTAGGCCAAAGGCTTACGTTGATTTATCCTCAGATTAATCAGATCAAGAACCTTTGACCTTTCAGAGGGAATTAATCTCGACTCAAAATACCCGCCAGGTAAATCATAAGGCAAGTGAAGCGCATGCAGGACAAGAGCTGCAGCTTCATCAATAGGACCAGCAGTCCCATGACCAAAAAAAAGACCCTCTTCACAAAAACGACTTGCGGCGTAACGCACGTAATCCCGCATGGTCAATAAATTCTCAAGAACCACTAAATTATTCATCTCATCAAGGATATAAACCTAGTGAAGGAATACCTATCTCTTCACTCAATCCGAACATTAAATTCATATTTTGGACTGCTTGTCCTGCAGCACCCTTCACCAAGTTGTCAATTACCGAAAGAATCACGACCACGTTGCCCCCCATTGGACGATGCACCGCAATCTGACATCGATTTGAGCCTTTCACATTTCGGGTGTCTGGGTGCATGCCCGCAGAGAGCACATCTATAAAAGGCTCTGCTCGATAACGGCTTTCATATATTGCCTGAAGGTCAACCTCACCCGTGTTAAGTTCAGCGTAGATGGTAGAGTGTATACCCCTAATCATCGGCACCAAATGCGGTACAAACGTCAGCCCGACCGGATCGGCTGAAATTTGGTCCAGTGCCTGTTTGATTTCTGGCCAATGCCTATGAGAATCAACACTATACGCCTTAAAGCTTTCACCTGTTTCAGCCATGAGGACTGGTAATTCAGCCTTTCTACCAGCGCCACTCACCCCAGACTTAACATCAGTGATTATTTTTTTAGGATTGATTAATCCTTTCTCTAGAAGAGGAGCCAACCCAAGCTGGACCGAAGTTGGGTAACATCCGGGGCATGCAACTAAAGACGCGCCTATGATTTTTTCTCTATTGAGTTCAGGTAAACCGTAAACAGCCTGACTCAATAAATCGGGGCATTGGTGGGGCTCGCCGTACCATTTCGCCCAAACATCGGAATCTTTAAGACGGAAATCGGCAGCTAAATCAATAACTTTGATACCCCTATCCAGTAGTTCTCTTGCAGAACGCATAGCTGTTCCGTTAGGAGTCGCAAAGAAAACAACATCGCTCCCTAATAGACGGTCTAAGGTAGGTTCAACAAACGGCTTATCAAAATAAGGCCAGAGATTTGGATAAACATCGGAAATAGGACGGCCCGCATCAACTCTGGAAGTAACCGCAAAGATTTCAACCGTGGGATGAAGCGCGAGAATACGCAGAAGTTCCACACCGGTATATCCAGTGCCCCCAACAATACTGGCTCGAATCATTCCAGTGCCCTCTCGTTCCTCGGAAGCGAAAATAAAAGCCTATGCGGGGTCTAGCTTTTTGACTGCTCAGCGAGCATCACTAGATAGCTCGACCATAGACTTCAGCTTTTGTCCTGACTTGAAGGTCACTACGCGACGAGCAGAAATGGGAATATCCTGACCCGTTTTAGGATTCCGCCCAGGTCGCTGGCTCTTATCGCGTAAATCGAAATTACCAAAACCCGACAATTTGACAGAGTCACCTTTTGCAAGAGCTGTCTTCAACTCTTCAAAGAAGTGATCGACCAGAAACTTGGCATCCCTTCTATTAAAGTCCAAAGTCTCAACCAATCTTTCTACTATGTCTACTTTTGTTAGTGCCATAAAATTAATCTCTTAGTCGCGCGTTAAATCTTTCTATTAAACGATTAACTACGCCGAAAACAGCTTCTTCAACCCTAGCTTCCGTCAAAGTATCTTCTTCATCCTGTAAAAAGAGGCTAATTGCCACGCTCTTTTTATATGGCTCTATGCCCTTACCTTGATAAACATCAAATACGGATACGTGTTTCAGAATGCAATCACTGTCTTTTTTTGCGACTGATAACAGATCTCCAACATGAACAGATTCATCAACGATGAAAGCCAGGTCCCTTCTAACACTCGGAAATTTTGATAGTTTCTTGAAACTAGGAATACTTCTGCTTAATAAAGCATCCTGATCTAGTTCGACCAAAAATACACTCTGCTCAAATCCGAGTTCTTTCTCAAGAGAAGGATGCAACATACCTATGGAACCAAGGCGGCTACCATCAAGGAATATTTCTGCCGACTGACCGGGATGTAGTGTAGGGGACTTTATGGGTACGAAATTTAGACCGTCACTTTTGCCGGTTAATGCCACAATAGCTTCGACATCGGCCTTAACATCAAAGAAGTCTACTAACCTTTGAGGGTATCCCCACTGCTCATCAAACACTGAGCCCAAAGCGAGAAACGCGATAGATTTTGCTTGGATTAAATCGTTTTTATTGGTTAAAAACTTAAGACCCGTTTCAAAAAGACGTACTCTTCTTTGTTGTCGATTACAATTTCTAATCGCCGCATCAAGCAGCCCGACCCAAAGATTGGTCCGCATAACAGCCAACTCAGAAGAAATAGGATTCTTTAGCTTGAGCGGTAACGATGCCGGATCTATGAGCCTTTGTAAGTCATCATCAACAAAGCTATAGGTTATAGCCTCTTGATAACCAAGATCTACCAAGACATCTTTCACACGATCTAAATTAAGCAGACCCTCGGATGATGGTCTCATTACTGCGGGAATATTGGGGCTCCTAATCGGCAATCGATCATAACCGTATATACGTCCTAACTCTTCAATAAGATCTGCTTCTATAACAATATCAAATCTAAATGCAGGCGGTGTAACAAACCAACCATCAGAGCTACGCTCAACCATCATGCCGAGCCTACTGAGTATGTCATCCACATTAAGCGAATTACTATCGAGACTCAGGACGCGACTAATTTCATATTCTTTGAGATGAATACGCTCCCGAATGGGTATCTCTGCTTCGAATACAACTTGAACCAGCGGCCCTAAGTGTCCCCCCGCAATCTGCTGCACAAGCTCACAAACTCTATTGATGGCCCTTTCCTGTAGCTCAAAGCTGACTCCTCTTTCAAATCTGTGTGACGAGTCAGTACTTAAACCATATTTGCGGGCTTTTCCCATAATTAGACTGGGAGCAAAATAGGCACTTTCTATGAAAAGGTTCGTTGTGTTCGGGCCGACAGCCGATTCCTTTCCTCCCATAATGCCAGCTAAGGCTAGTGGCTTTTTGGAGTCTGCAATGACGAGCGTATCTGGACTCAAGCTTATTTCTTGATCATTGAGTAGACGCAAGGTTTCGCCACGTTTAGCCTGTCTTACCTCAATTCCACCTGAAATTTTATCGGCGTCGAAGGCGTGGAGCGGCTGTCCCAACTCCAACATCACATAATTTGTGATATCAACTGTTGGACTTAACGAGCGGACTCCAGATCGTCGTAGACGCTCTTTGATCCATAAAGGGGTTTTTGCGGCGTGGTTTATACCTTCAATATACCGTCCAACATATAAAGGACAATGCTTTGATGCGCTGATGCTGACCTGCAGTGTTTTTTCGGTCGAGACCTTAGGCCTCCAATCTTCACGATAAGAGAGTTTGGACTGATTTAAAAGTGCTACCTCTCGGGCTACACCCTCAACACTGAGACAATCCGCACGATTAGGGGTCAGATCCAACTCAATGACTGAATCTTCTAAACCAAGGTAGTCTCTCAGATTTAATCCAATAGCAGCATCTTCTGCGAGTTCCATTAAACCTGACGAATCATCTTCGATTCCAAGCTCCTTACTAGAGCACAGCATACCTTGAGATTGAACGCCTCTAAGCTTAGTTGGTTTAATTTTTATGCCACCAGGAAGCTCAGCCCCTTCAACCGCTACAGGGACTTTCATCCCAACATATACATTTGGGGCACCGCACACGATCTGCAATGCCTCTTTACCCAAGCCAGCATTGACAAGGCAGACTTGTAAACGATCAGCCTCAGGGTGTGAATTAACCTCTAACACATACCCAACCAATACATCGCTAAATGAGCCCGAGACAGGAATTACGCCATCAATCTCCATGCCCGCCATGGTGAGCTGTTTAACCAATTGATTCGTATTGACAGCTGGATTAGTAAATTCTCTGAGCCAAGCTTCACTTATTCGCATGGGTTATATACAACCAAAACCTAGAACGCAGAAAACTGCGAAAGAAACTTAACGTCATTTTCAAAGAAAAGACGCAGATCGTTGATTCCATACCTTAGCATCGCCATGCGCTCAACTCCTAGACCAAAGGCGAAACCTGAATATTTTTGGTGATCGATACCTACCGAATTAAATACCTTCGGGTGGATCATCCCACAACCCATAACTTCCAACCAACCTGTGTTTTTACAAACCCTGCATCCGTGACCACCACAAATTACGCATTCAATATCAACCTCTGCAGAGGGCTCTGTGAATGGGAAATATGAAGGTCTAAAACGAACTTGAACCTCTTTCTCGAAGAACAACCTCAAGAAGTCAAAAAGAACACCACGAAGATCTGCGAATCCAATATTCGTATCCACTAGAAACCCTTCCACCTGATGGAACATAGGCGTATGTGTAAGATCCGAGTCACAGCGATAGACTCTTCCAGGAGCGATGACTCGAAGTGGAGGCTCCCTTTCCTCCATAACCCTTACCTGCACAGGCGAGGTATGCGTACGAAGTAAGGTATGTTCGTCGAAGTAGAAAGTATCGTGCATTGCACGAGCAGGATGAGACCCGGGTATATTAAGCGCCTCGAAGTTATGATAGTCATCCTCGACCTCAGGACCTTCGACTATCTCGAACCCTATCCTAGAAAAAAGCTCTGAAATACGCTTTTGGGTAAGAGTTACTGGGTGTAAACTCCCAACGCGTTGGCCTCTTCCTGGCAACGTAACATCTACAGCCTCGCTGGATAGGCGAATTTCGAGTTCGTACGTTTGTAGAACTTCTCTGCGTGCTTCAATTGACGAGATCAACCTGTCTCGAATGCGGTTAACTTGGCCACCAACTTCTTTCCTATCTTCAGGAGCAAGAGAGCCAAGCTCCTTCATTTGTTCTGTTAAAACCCCCTTCTTACCGAGGTATTTAACACGGACCTGGTCAAGATCGCTAAGGGAATGAGCCTCGGCCAATTCACCTTCCGCTCCAGACAGTAGGTGATCGAGGGAACTCATCACAAACCTTTACTCACAGAGTTATTGATATTTTCAAATCGCCAAGCCCGGGCGCCATGAATGGCACCCAAGCCATATTAAGGCTTATCCTTGAGCGATCCTGGCTAGTTCAGCGAAGGCTTCCTTGTCTCGAACAGCGATATCAGCGAGCACCTTACGGTCGATTTCGATGGACGCCAGCTTAAGACCATTCATGAAACGGCTATAAGACAAACCACACTCTCTAGCAGCAGCATTGATACGGACGATCCATAGAGCACGGAATTGTCTTTTCCTCTGCCTACGGTCTCTATATGCATACTGACCGGCTTTAATAACAGCCTGTTTGGCAACCCTATAAACGCGACTACGCGCTCCGTAGTAACCCCTTGCTTGCTTCAGGACCTTCTTATGGCGAGCCCTTGCGGTTACGCCTCTTTTTACTCTAGGCATTAGACACTCTTTACTTCAAATCGAAAAAATTATGCGTGCGGCAACAACCGCGCGGCGCTCCGCACGTCAGACGCGTGAATTGCGTTTGGACTACGCAACTGACGCTTCCTCTTCGTACTCTTTTTGGTCAGAATATGACGACGGTGTGAATGGTTGCATTTAAAACCGCCTGAGGCAGTCTTCTTGAAACGCTTTGCAGCGCCTCGGTTAGTTTTCAACTTAGGCATGACGCCCTCCGATTATCTCTAAGAATTTGAACACTACTTTTTCTTTTTTGGCGATAGAGTCATACTCATCTGCTTGCCTTCCATCTTGGGAAACTGTTCAACACTGGCATGTTCCGACAGATCAACCTCGATCTGCTTCAAAAGATCCATTCCCAGCTCTTTATGACTTAACTCCCGCCCACGAAAACGAACAGTCACTTTAGCTTTATCGCCATCACTTAAAAACCTAATTAAGTTTCTAAGCTTAACCTGATAGTCACCAACGTCCGTTCCAGGCCTGAACTTAATTTCCTTTACCTGAATCTGTTTTTGTTTTTTCTTAGCCGCTTGTTGTTTTTTGTTGAGCTCAAAGCGAAACTTGCCGTAATCCATTATTCGGCAAACGGGTGGCTCTGCGCCAGGGGAAATCTCAACCAGGTCTAGCTCAGCTTCATAGGCCATTTGCTTGGCTTCACGAATCGAAACGACGCCGGCCTGATTTCCTTCTGCATCAATTAGCCTTACGGTTGGCGAGGCTATCTCGTCATTCAACCGCGGTTCTTTCCTATCAGCGCTGATACCCTAATCCTCCAAAAAATTAACCACTCAGGATCTGTTCGCCGTTTCGGCGGTCATTTTCCCTAAGATCTCACTCACTTGGAAAGCCCCAAGATCTTCACCCTTTTGAGTACGAAGTGAAGCTGTCCCATTATTCTTCTCTTTTTCACCCACTACGATGAGGTATGGAACTCGCTGCATCGAGTGCTCGCGGATTTTAAAGCCGATCTTCTCATTTCTCAAGTCGAGATCAACCCTAAGACCATGAGAGGTCAGTTCATTTGCCACTTGTTGCGCATATTCAGACTGAGCATCAGTGATATTGAATACTACCGCTTGAACCGGTGCCAACCACAAAGGGAAGTAGCCCGCATAATGTTCAATCAGAATACCAATAAATCTCTCAAGTGAGCCCAATATTGCCCTATGCAACATAACAGGAGTTCTTTTGCCGCCATCTTCAGCGACATACACAGCCCCTAACCTCTCAGGCATGGAGAAATCAACTTGGATCGTTCCACATTGCCACACCCTATCGAGACAGTCCTTTAGTGAAAACTCTATTTTCGGTCCGTAAAAGGCGCCTTCCCCGGGCTGCAGCTGCCAATCTAACCCTTTCGCGTTTAAAGCGGTCTCCAGTGCCGCTTCAGCCTTGTCCCAGACTTCATCTGATCCGACCCTATTCTGTGGTCGCGTGGACAATTTAATCAAAACCTTGTCAAAACCAAAATCAGCATAAACCGCATGCAATAGGTCTATGAAAGCAGAAACCTCTGACTGAACCTGATCTTCGGCGCAAAATATGTGCGCATCATCTTGTGTAAAACCACGAACTCGCATCAAGCCATGAAGGACCCCGGATAGCTCATTACGATGGCAAGAACCAAACTCCGCAAGCCTCAAAGGCAAATCACGGTAACTTTTAAGACCCTGGTTATAGACCTGTATATGACAGGGGCAATTCATCGGCTTTATTGCATAATCTCGAGACTCAGAGGCTGTCGTAAACATATCAGCTTGGAACTTATCCCAATGCCCCGACTTTTCCCAAAGCGTCTTAGAGACAACGAGCGGCGTCCTAATCTCCTGATAACCGTTATCTCGAAACACCCCACGCATGTAATGTTCGATAACCTGCCATAACACCCAGCCTTTTGGGTGCCAAAAGACCATACCAGGCGCCTCTTCCTGCATATGAAAAAGATCAAGGGTCTTCGCTATTTTCCTATGATCCCGCCTTTCCGCTTCCTCTAATCGCGTCAAATAGGCCTTTAAATCCTTCTTATCCGACCAAGCAGTCCCATAAATCCTCTGCAAAACCTCATTTTTCGGATCACCGCGCCAATAAGCACCGGCGATTTTCATCAACTTAAAAGCCTGAAGCTTTCCAGTATCAGGAACATGGGGCCCTCTACAGAGATCAACAAATTCTTCCTGTTCATAAAGCGAGATCGCCTGCCCACCTGGTATCTGACTTATAATCTCAGCCTTATAGGCTTCACCTTTTTCAAGGAAAAACCGTACCGCCTCATCTCTGGCAACCAACTTCCTGACCACGGGAATGGCCCTACTGGCCAATTCGCTCATAACCCGTTCAATTCCCACCAGGTCCTCAGGAGTGAACGGTCGCTCAAATGAGAAATCATAATAAAAGCCGTCATCAATTACCGGCCCAATGGTTACCTGAGCCGATGGAAAGAGTTGTTTCACGGCATGAGCCAACAGGTGCGCAGTTGAATGACGTATAACCTCAAGACCCTCAGGATCACGACCAGTCACTATCGCAAGACTAGAATCCTGTGATAGCACGAAGCCCAAATCCACCAACTCGCCATTCACCTTCCCAGCCAAAGCAGATTTAGCAAGCCCCGGCCCAATGGATTCAGCCACGCCAAGAACCGTGACATTCTGGTCGAATAATCTTTCGGAGCCATCAGGCAATGTTATGACGGGCATGAACAAAAAACCTCGCTAACAAAAAAAGCACCGACCTGCGATGCTTTTTTGAATCTGGTAGGCGCGATTGGACTCGAACCAACGACCCCCACCATGTCAAGGTGGTGCTCTAACCAACTGAGCTACGCGCCTTCAATCAAGCCCCACATGCTAACTCAGATTTCCCTCAATAGCAAGAATCCAAATAAAAAGAGCCTCACCAACCGGCGAGGCTCGAAAAGGGCCTTAGAGTGATCTCGCAGTGCAAGGATCACTCGTATCTAAGGACTGGCGACCAAGTCGATTACATCATGCCATCCATGCCGCCCATGCCGCCCATGCCGCCCGGCATTGCAGACTCGGCCTTAGGCTCTTCAGCAATCATAGCTTCTGTAGTAATCATCAAACCTGATACCGATGCAGCATTTTGGAGGGCTGTACGCGTTACCTTGGCAGGATCAAGAATACCGAACTTAACCATATCACCGTATTCTCCAGTTGCAGCGTTGTAACCGAAGTTTCCTGACCCCTCAATTACTTTATTCAGGACAACAGAAGCCTCATCGCCAGCATTGGCAACAATTTGTCGCAACGGCTCTTCCATGGCTCTACGTGCAATTGAAATACCGACGTCCTGATCATGGTTTGCGCCTTTCAAGTCCTTTAATTTCTGCAAAGCCCGGATCAGAGCCACGCCACCACCAGGAACAATTCCTTCCTCAACCGCAGCACGAGTAGCATGCAATGCATCTTCCACTCGAGCCTTCTTTTCTTTCATTTCAACTTCAGTTGCTGCACCAACCTTGATGACCGCAACACCACCAGCCAACTTAGCAAGCCGCTCTTGAAGTTTTTCACGATCATAATCTGAACTTGTCTCTTCCGCTTGGGCTCGGATCTGCGCAATTCTTCCCTGAATCTTTTCCGAACTACCAACACCATCGATTATCGTGGTCTCTTCCTTGCTGATCTGCACACGCTTAGCCGTTCCCAACTCTGCAATCGTCGTCTTTTCGAGGGACAGACCAACTTCCTCTGCAATCACGGTAGCGCCAGTCAGGACAGCTATATCCTCCAGCATTGCTTTTCGACGGTCTCCAAAACCTGGAGCCTTCACTGCAGCAACCTTAAGGATCCCACGCATGTTATTCACCACAAGCGTTGCCAAAGCCTCACCTTCCACATCTTCTGCAATGATAAGCAAAGGTCGACCTGCCTTCGCAACTGCTTCAAGGACTGGAAGCATGTCACGAATGTTTGAAATCTTTTTTTCGCAAATCAGAATTAGAGGATTCTCAAGATCCGCGCTCATACTTTGTTGATTATTAACGAAATAAGGGGACAGGTACCCCCTATCAAACTGCATACCCTCAACAACGTCCAGCGTATTTTCGAGACCAGAGCCATCTTCCACCGTAATCACGCCTTCTTTGCCAACCTTATCCATCGCATCAGCAATAATCTTGCCTATCGCTTCATCTGAGTTAGCCGATATTGAGCCAACCTGCGCAATCGCGTTACTGTCTGCACAAGGAACAGACATGGCGTGTATGGCCTCGACCGCTGCGGCGGTTGCCTTATCAATACCCCTCTTGAGGTCCATCGGGTTCATCCCCGCAGCAACGGCTTTCAATCCCTCAACCAGTATTGACTGCGCCAACACGGTAGCTGTAGTTGTACCGTCACCAGCAACATCAGAGGTCTGAGAGGCAACCTCTTTCACCATCTGTGCACCCATGTTTTCGAACTTGTCTGAAAGCTCTACTTCCTTCGCTACCGAAACACCATCCTTCGTGATGGTTGGGGCACCAAAACTCTTTTCCAGAATTACATTACGACCTTTTGGACCGAGAGTAACTTTAACCGCTTGGGCCAACACATTAACCCCACGGACCATGCGCGCACGCGCGTCATCACCAAATCTTACGTCTTTCGCTGCCATTTTAGTTTCCTAATTTAAATTAATCGTTTCTGACAAGGTTCCGTGAAATCAGCCTTCGAAAACCGCAATAATGTCGTCTTCGCGCATAACCAGTATTTCTTGGCCATCAACCTTGATTTCAGTACCCGAGTATTTGCCAAAGAGCACCTTATCTCCCGCCTTAACACCTAAGGGACGAACCTGACCGTTCTCAAGAACCTTACCGTTTCCAGCAGCAACAACTTCACCACGAACGGGCTTCTCTGCTGCCGAATCCGGAATCACGATGCCACCAGGTGAGGTACGCTCTTCTTCCAGACGCTTCACAATTACGCGATCATTCAATGGACGAATTTTCATCAACTTCTCCTAACTATTATTAATGCTTCAAAAAAATCTTTGGCCGACTGAGCTGGCTTTTGCACCCACAATACATGGCCCGACTGTTAGCACTCAGTATCATCGAGTGCTAATGATAGTAACCCAACAAAACTTGTCAAGCGAAATATGCTATTGGTTAGAATAAAGCACAGCTGACACGAGACAAACCGAATCCCAATGGACAGAACTGAACGTTTCTATCGAATAGAGCAGACCCTAAGAAACCAAAAATCCGTCCGTCTTGACGACTTCATTAGGGATATGGGGATTTCACAGGCTACTTTCAAGCGTGATATCGAATACATGCGTGACCGACTCAATGTACCGATCTTCTGGGATCGAGAGACCAGGGGATATTTTCTATCACAAGAGACAAAAAAAAGAACCAGCCCTCTGCCAGGACTTTGGTTTGCGGCAGACGAAATTCGGGCTCTGCTTACTATGAAGCAAGTCCTGGAAGATATGGAGCCCGGTATACTCAGCCGTCATGTACAACCTCTGTTTGATCGGCTATGCGGGCTATTGGAGCAAGGAGATGACCGCATAGAACTTCAAGACCGAATACGAGTATTTCATGTAACTCGAAGAAAGTTCGAGCTTAGGCATTTCGAAATAATCTGCAACTGTGTACTTCAAAGAAAGCAAATAAAAATCGTACATTACAATCGCGAACGCGACACAACACTTGAGCGAATAATTTCCCCCCAGAAACTAACTTTCTATCGTGAGAACTGGTACGTCGATGCCTGGTGTCATCTTAGAGAATCCATCAGATGCTTCTCCATTGACAGCATAGAGTCCGCCTTTACTCTGAATGAAAAGGCTATAGACATCAAAGAAGATACTATGAGGGAGCACTTTTCTAAGGGCTATGGGATTTTTTCAGGCCAAAAACTTCAATGGGCAACCCTAAAGTTTGAGCCCAAACGAGCTAAATGGGTACGCAATGAAATTTGGCACCCTGAGCAGAGACAATCTAATGAACCAGATGGCAGCTTGCTACTCGAAGTGCCTTACTCTGACGACAGGGAGATTTTGATGGATATTCTGAGACATGGAACTGCAGTTGAAGTATTAAACCCCCCAAATCTTCGCAAGAGAACCATTGACGCGATCAGAGAGATGAGTCACATGTACGTATAAATGACTTTCTGTGTAGCACCGATCTATAGCCATTTAATCTCGAACCGGGCGTTTCTCCAGCTTCCTCTGCAAAGTGCGTCGATGCATCCCTAAAGCACGCGCAGCAGCTGAAATATTCCCACCGTGTTCCGTCAGGATTTTCTGCAAATGTTCCCACTCCAAGCGCCGAACCGACAAAGGCTTATCCTTAATCTCGACCGATTCGTCACCTTGATCTTTATGGAGTGCAGCCACAATTTCATCAGCATCCGCTGGTTTAGCGAGATAATGCACCGCACCAAGCTTTATAGCCTCAACAGCCGTGGCGATACTTGCAAAACCAGTCAGCATCACAATACGTGTATTTGTATCGAGCTCATGCAATCGCTTTACAAGAACCAAACCTGACTCTTGTCCAATCCGTAAATCAATAACCGCAAACTCAGGCTCGATTTGCTCTGCGAGAATCATGCCCTCTTCAACATTAGTCGCAACATGAGCGTCAAACCCACGCTTACCCAACGCAACCTTCAACACACCACAAAAAGTAGGATCATCATCCACCAAAAGGAGTGTTGGCAGAGAGCTCTGAAAAGCTTCATCCATTTAAAAGCAACCTCGAAACTAAGTGATACCACCAACCACAGGGAGAACAATCTTAGTGTGCGTTCCACTAACTTGCTTTCTCTGTGCCATCTCAATCGTTCCTCCCAGCCGATTAATCGTCGCGAAAGCCAGAAATAGCCCCACGCCCAGACCCGTTTCCTTGGTTGAGACCGGAGCCTTTCCTATTTGCTGCGAAACCGCGGGGGAAATCCCAGGACCCCGATCAAGAACACTAAATGTCACCGAGACCGTATCCCATTTAACAAGCAGCTCTATTCCCTTTGGAGAAACATCGGCGGCATTATTCATGATATTTATTAGCGCATGCGTGAGCGTAAGTTCAGCGAGGATACTAGGCGCTGGCGAGGCCCCTGTTTTTTGGTAATTGAGCTTACATCTTGGTCTTTGCTGCTTCCAATTATCAACAACACCATCAATATAAGTTTCTATAGAACTTACGTGACCGCTTTCAGCACGAATCTCACCGGCAGTTGCAGACATCACAGAAAGAGCCTGCTTGCATCTAGCCACTTGAGCCTTCAAGATCTTCATCTTTTCACCCAAGTCAGTATTTGAACTATATTCGCAATCATCCTGTATCTCGCCAATCAATATGGCCATAGTGCCCAGTGGCGTTCCCATTTCGTGCGCGGCACCTGCAGCCAGCGTTCCCAAAGCAACCACACGCTCATTGCGAAGACTTTGTTCTCTGACTTCAGCAAGACTATGCTCTCTTGCCCTAAGAGTTTTGGCCATTTCAACAACAAAATATGCCACTAGAACGGCACTAAATACAAAACCAAACCACATTCCAAAAACATGAAGATTTAGCTCGCGCTCGGGCATCATATGATGCATCCTGTGAGCTGCTTCATTCTGCAACATGATAGGCTGGATATTCGGCAAGGGTTGGTAATAACTCATCAAGAGCGTATAGCATCCAGATGTAAAGATAACCATATACCAAGTATATTCTTGACGCAGAAGCGTTGCCGCAATGATTAAAGGCAACAAAAAGAACCAAGCGATAGGATTAGTTGCTCCGCCTGTGAAATAAAGAATGGCCGTTATTGCCAGCACATCACATGAAAGCTGTACAAATATCTCATTCTCATAGATACCATCATCCGCCGTTAGTCGAAGCCAGGTCCACCAGTTAAAAACAGCCAGAAAAGTAAGAATCCCCCACAAAGGAACCTCTTTAAGAGGAAGATTCAGCCCATAAATACTAATGAGTATTACCAAGGCCTCGCCAACAATCATCAAATTCCTGAGAACAAACAGCCAACGAAGGCTATGACGAGCATCTACAGTTGGTAAAACTGGACTTGGTATACTAGAAAGTGGTTCTGGATTCATCTTTTGTTGGAAATTCATAACTTAACAGATGCAAAAGTCAGAAGTTTCAGTTTTGGTCAAGGCAAATACCCAAACCTCCTAGACCACAGTATCCATTTGGATTTTTAGCAAGGTATTGCTGATGATCCTGTTCAGCATAGTAGAAAACCGATCCCTCTACTATTTCCGTGGTAATCACACCTTCTATATCCTGTCGAGTGATTAATTCCTGATATTCCTGACGCGTATTCTTCGCTACAGCCATCTGGTCATCACTCAAAATAAAGACAACCGAACGATATTGAGTACCAATGTCATTGCCCTGCCGAAATCCTTGAGTGGGGTTATGGCACGACCAAAAGGTCACCAGAAGATCACGATAAGCCACCACATTTGGATCGTATACAATATGAACTGCTTCAGCGTGGCCGGTTAGCCCAGTGCAAACTTCTTCATAAGTCGGATTTGACGTGAACCCCCCTGCGTAACCAACGGAAGTAACATACACCCCTTTTATTTGCCAGAAGACCCTCTCTGCACCCCAGAAACATCCAAGAGCAAAAAGCGCTTCTTTAAAACCATCCGGATATGGGGGTTTCATTGGGTGACGACTCACATAATGAGGATCTACAATAGTCAAGGGGGTCTTGCGACCGACCAAAGCTTCATCGACCTGAACCATCTGCAATTTATTTTGTTTAAAGAAAAGCATCTTTCATCGAACCCTTAATTTTAAGACTTGGTAACACAGTCAGCATCAATTCAGACGTTAAGGATACAACCAAGCGCATCACCTATGAAATCTGATCACTTAACACGCTTCCTATTCAAGCAGCTTGGCATCCGAGGTGAAATTGTAAGGTTGAGCTCAAGCTGGATTGAGCTGAAGAAACATGCAACATATCCTCTCACAGTAGAAAGCCAGTTAGGCCAAGCCATCGCAGCAACAGTTCTTTTGTCTGCCACCATCAAAATGGAGGGGTCTCTGATTTTACAGATACACGGCTCTGGCCCAGTTAGAACTCTGGTTGCGCAAGCATCACAGTCAAGAGAGATCCGCGGACTAGCAAAATATCTCTCTGAACCCCAAGGCAGTTCTCTTAAAGACATTTACGGAGACGGAAAGATAGTACTAACAATTCAGACACTTGAAAGCCCAGCTTACCAAGGAATAGTACCGCTGGAAGGATCCAGCCTCTCAGACGCCATCGAAAATTACTTTTTAAGATCGGAGCAGCTGCCAACAAGACTTTTTCTAGCAGCAAATGGTCAATCAGTTTCTGGACTTCTTCTTCAGACCCTCCCATCGGCGGATCATGAGCCCGAAGATTGGATCAGAATTAACCATCTAGCAAGCACCATCACCAATGGGGAGCTTTTAAATCTCGATTGCGAGCGCTTGCTTTATAGATTATTTAATGAAGAAGAGGTCACTGTCTTCCCTGAAGAAAAGATAGCTTTCTCATGTGGCTGCACGCGCGATAGGGTCGAGCGTGTTTTAAAGGCTCTGGGCCGAGAACAGGTTATTGAATTACTTCAGGAAAGCGACCCAATCGAGATTGATTGCGAATTCTGTAACAGCAAACAAACCTTTGATCGAGTCGATGTGGGCTATTTGTTCTCTGAAGAAGTTAAGGTCCCAACGAACGAAACTCATCAGTAAATAGGCGTTAAGAGCAGCAGTCCAGCCACACACCTTGCTCATGACAAGTATGCTTGGGTTAGAGCCAGTAAACAAAAATGAATAGCCCCAACCAAACCACGTCGACAAAGTGCCAATACCAAGCGGCCGCCTCAAAAGCAAAGTGATTATGACTACTGAAATGACCCTTAAAGCTTCTGAGCAATACAACCAGAAGCATAATAGCTCCTATACTTACATGCAGACCGTGAAATCCTGTCAACATGAAGAATGTTGATCCATAAATACCAGTACCCAACGTGAGCCCCATCTCCGTATAAGCTTCATGGTATTCAAACCCTTGAAGAATGACAAAAACAAATCCAAGGGCAACGGTAAGAATTAAACCTATATTCAATTGCCGTCTATTTTCTTTAAGAAGACCCCAATGGGCCCAAGTAACGGTGGCACCACTTGTCAGAAGGATGAGTGTGTTAATTGCCGGTATACCCCAAGCGGCCATACGCTCAAACTCACCACCTTCTTTACCGCCCAAGTGCCCTGGACCATTTGTTGGCCATACATTCTGAAATGTGTCCCATAGATATTGGTGTGTTGCGATTCCTAGCGTTGATCCTTCACCCGCGATCCAAGGAAGAGCCAAATTCCTACTATAGAAGAGAGATCCAAAAAAGGCCGCAAAAAAGAATATCTCCGAGGTTATAAACCAAATCATCCCCATACGAAATGAGACATCAACTTGATGGTTATAAAGTCCTGAAACACTTTCACGTATTACCGATCCGAACCAAATAAACATCATAAATGCAACGATACCGCCACCCAGCCACATCAGTGATGGGCCTGTCTCTGATCCATTCAGGTAAGTAGAAAATCCGGCTAGCAGAAGAAATAGTCCAATCGACCCAAGGATCGGCTGAGTAGCCTTATGTGGAAGGTAATACGAACCGTGTAATGCCATTTTAATTCCCTAATTCAGATAAGTTTTAGTTGCCTACTTCTGTTTACTATCAGTGATGTCAAAAAAGGTGTACGACAAACTGATGTCTGAGACCGAGGCGGGTAGTGCTGGATCAATGACAAATCTTACCGGCATTTCCCTCTGTCTTTTTGGCTCAAAGGTTTGTTCTGAAAAACAGAAACACTCCGTCTTTTTCAGATACTGCGACGCCCAACCCGGAGCGATACTGGGGACCGCTCTCCCAACCAAGGGTTTATCGGTCATATCCGTACCATAGAATCTTACCGTCTGATACTCACCAGGATGCACTCGTATCTTGGATTTTTCAGCGTTAAATTTTAGGGGCATTCCCTGATTTACTGTAGTTACGAATTCTACAGTTATCCAACGGGAAGCATCTATGCCGTAGCTTTTCTCTTGTTGCGCTTCATTTTTTACTTTTCCATTAAGGCCAGTCAAATCACAAAAGACATCATAAAGTGGTACCAACGCATAGCCAAAGGCAAACATTACAACCACCACCCCAAGGACTGGCCATAAGACTCTGGAATTAGACCTTTTCTTTTCGAGGCTGGTCACGACTGGCCAACAGAGTTCATGATTCGGAAAAAAGCGTAAACATAGAGTGTCATTGCAAACACAGCAAGCAAGAGAGCGAGTAAAAGATTTTTCCTAGCTATTTTCATCGCTCACACCCCAATATTGAGACTCAAAGCTTGTACTCAATTTATGTGTGGTGGTGTTTCCCAAGTATGGTATGGAGCTGGCGAAGGCAAATTCCACTCAAGACCATGCTCATGCGCTCCCTCCCAAACCTCACTAGTCGCCACTTCGCCATCACCACGAATGCACTTAATAAGTACATAGCAGAAAATCAGTTGCGAAAAGCCAAAAACAAAGGCACCGACACTCGACCAAGCATTAAATTCAGCAAATTGGAGCGCATAGTCTGGAATTCTTCGCGGCATTCCTGCAAGCCCCAGAAAATGCTGTGGAAAAAAGCAAACGTTAACCGAAATAGTGGTTAGCCAAAAATGCAACTGGCCTAGACGCTCATCGTACATTCTCCCTGTCCACTTTGGGAGCCAGTAATAAACGCCCGCAAGAATCGCAAAAACTGCACCTGGAACAAGAACGTAATGAAAGTGGGCAACGATGAAATAAGTATCATGATACTGAAGGTCAGCGGGTGATATAGACATCATCAAACCTGTAAATCCACCCATTGTGAACAGAACCACGAAAGCAAGCGCCCACAACATGGGCGTTTCAAAACTGATCGCCCCCTTCCACATCGTAGATATCCAATTGAACACCTTCACACCCGTAGGAACAGCTATAAGCATGGTCGCATAAGTGAAGTAGAGCTCACCCTCTACTGGCATACCAACGGTATATTGATGATGGGCCCAGACGATAAAAGAAAGAAAACCAATTGATGCTGTGGCATATACCATTGAGCTATATCCAAACAGCGGCTTTCTTGAGAAGGTCGGAATTATCTGAGAAATGATTCCAAAAGATGGCAGAATCAAAACATATACTTCGGGATGACCAAAGAACCAGAATAGGTGCTGATAAAGAACAGGATCCCCGCCACCTGCCGCATTAAAAAAGCTTGTTCCGAAGAACTTATCTGTCAGCAACATCGTGACTGCCCCAGCGAATACAGGCATGATTGCAATCAGCAGAAATGCTGTTATCAACCACGTCCAAACAAAGAGGGGCATCTTCATCAAAGTCATGCCAGGGGCACGCATATTCAAAATTGTTACAATAATATTGATGGCCGCCATAATCGACGAAAGACCCAGTAGATGTATCGTGAAGATGGTAAATGGGAGAGCGGCACCGGTTTGAAGTACCAATGGTGGATAAAGAGTCCAACCTGCTGCGGCCGCACCACCGTCCATAAACAGCGTGCTGAGTAGCATGACTGCTGCAAATGGCAATAACCAATAACTCCAGTTATTCAATCTCGGCAGAGCCATATCAGGCGCACCAATCATCATTGGGATCATCCAGTTTGCAAGGCCAGCGAAAGCCGGCATTACAGCCCCAAAAACCATGATTAAGGCATGCAAGGTTGTCATGGAATTAAAAAACATTGGATCCACAAACTGCATACCAGGCTCAAACAATTCTGCTCGAATAATCAGAGCCATGACCCCACCAACCAAAAACATGACCAACGCAGTAATAAGATAGAGAGTCCCAATATCCTTGTGATTAGTTGTTGTCACCCATCTCATCAAACCTTTGCTTGGACCATGGTCATGATGATCGTCATGAATTGCCGTTGCTGACATAGCACTCACCTTAATTAATGTGATCAGATTATTTTGTTAGCTCTTTGACGTCGCCTGCATGCACGACGTCTCCAGTATTGTTCCCTAAAGCGTTACGCTGATATGTAACTACAGCTGCTACATCATCAGGGGTGAGTACTGACTTGAATGAAGCCATAAGAGGTGGCTTACCATTTAGTATCAGATGAATATGATCAGCAACTGGTCCATTAACCACCGCACTGTTCCTTATTGCAGGAAACAATCCACTGATACCTTCTCCACTCGCCTGATGACAACTCAAACAATTTGCCTCATAGACAGCCTTTCCTCGCTCCATTAGTTGACTTTTATCAGAATCGTCGTGCAATGTCTGCGAAGGGACGGAGGACTCAACTTTTTGCACCTGAGCTGATTCAGAAGAAACATCAACCGAAGCGGCACTGTCGGAACCTTTCTTTTGCTCTGCCAACCAAAGATTGTAGTCTGCTTCAGTCTTAGCGATGACCACAATGGGCATAAAGCCATGGTCTCTTCCACAGAGTTCGGTACATTGACCTCTGTAGATACCAGGCTTCTCTACCTTAGCCCATGCATCTGTTATGAATCCAGGGATCGTATCTTTCTTCCATCCTAGATCGGGCACCCACCATGAGTGAATCACATCCGCCCCTGTAAACAAGAATCGAATCTTCTTTCCTACGGGGATAACCAGAGGATGATCGACGTTTAGAAGATAATTCTCAACTGTCTCAGGCTTGACCTCTGAGCCAAGCTGTCTGGCTAGATTACTCTTTGCATCTAGCGTACTAAAAAAGCTTACCCCCTCGTCGAGATATTCATAACGCCACTTCCATTGATAGCCTGTGACTTTGATTGTCATATCTGCGCCGGAGGTGTCGTATGCCTTAATCATCACCTTGGTTGCAGGCACAGCCATTCCGAGCAAAATAAGAAAAGGGATTACAGTCCAAAGGACTTCTAGCTTTGTGTTTTCATGAAAAGTAGCCGGAACAACTCCTTTGGATTTTCTATGATTTATTAACGAGTAGACCAAAAGACCATAAACAATTACGCCGATACCGACACAAATCCAGAAAATCAGCATATGCAGATCATGGATGTCTCGACTTAACTCGGTCACCCCTTCCGTCAGATTTACCGTGTAATCGGCATAGGCATTCTTTAGGCCTAGCAACCCGACAAATGGAATTAATGATTTAAATCTATTCACGGAACCCTCTCTCCAAAACCCCTATAAGGGAAACAACTAACGGTAAAATTCCTTGCGGCAAGTCCTGGAGCTCTCGGATTTTGCCATGGCCGGCCCGTACCCCAGGCATGTTAAGCATATTTACTAAATACTCACATTCAAAATTTGAAGGTTTTTCAACCTTTCAGGAGTGGTCAGCGGGCAATTTGCGCTACCAGAAACTTTTTAAACCAAAAAACCAATACAACCTAAAAAAGGGCCCAATCAGGCTAACCAACTGGATTTTATTCTTTGACCATAACCACCAAACCCTCGAGACAAGACACTAGTGTTTAGAATTATTACACAAAGAATGCAACCGAATTTGACGCAGCCAGAAGCTATAAATTCCCCGGCACGTGTAAATCCTAGCCTATGGGGCTATTAGGCGCAAGATTGATGACGCTTCCGCATCGCAAGCATCTATGGACTGAACCGAAAACGGATCGGATATAAAGGGCAATTGCATCAGCGGAAGGGACTGGAGATGCTCTGTTATAGCCTCAATAACCTCTTTTTCTCTAGACAGTCCGTTTACCAATGAGCAAGCAGACCACCCCAAGAGAGTTGAACCGCGATCACGGATGGCTGACGCAGTAAGCCTAGCATGATTGATGCAACCAAGTTTAAGGCCTACGACCAGAAGAATCGGCAGCTGCATTTCCCGCGCAAGATCCGACACTGCCATACGATCCGTAAGCGGTGTCAACCATCCCCCCACCCCCTCAACCAATACACAATCAGCCAGCCCACAAAGGTAGTTATGAGCCTCCTTTATTTTATCTATATCCAGATACCGGCCCTCATCACTGAAAGCAATATGGGGCGAAACCTCTTGCTCAAAAACATATGGATTGATTGCCTCATATGGCAAATCAATCGAACCCGCCTGTTGTATAGCTAAAGCATCTTCATTTAGAAGTCGTCCAGAATGTCGAACCGCACCGGTAGAAACAGGCTTCATCCCAACAACCTTGAGACCGGTCCGCTTTAGCATAGCCATAAGACTGAGTGTGGAATAAGTTTTCCCTATGCCCGTATCTGTTCCAGTAATAAAGACTGACTTAACTGTCATTGAAGTCACCTAACTCCAGCTCGGGCAAGCCCAACAATCACTTCAAAGGAAGCCTCAACGTATTCCTCCTGTGCTTCTGGCCTACTTTTTGGGTATGCATGAAGCATTTTCTTAATCGAACGCTTGCTCATGAGCTTACGAGGACGATCCTGTGTGAGATTATGCGCCCCCAAACCTTTCAACTCTTTCATCAGGCTCATCACGTTTGAATATCGACTACGAATTAACTCACGCCTGAACTCCAAGACCTCAAAATTGGCATGCTCCAAATTGACCAAAACATCGTCAAACGACATAAAATTATTAACATGTGAATGGCTATCCACCTCGGACCAAGCCTTACGCAATTCATTCAAAGTTTGAGTTCCCAGAGTCGAAAACAGAAGATAACCTTTTGGTCCAAGAACCCTATAAAACTCATTAAAAGCGGCGAGTGTTGAGTTGCACCATTGGATGGCAAGACTCGAAAAAACGAGGTCTACTGTTGATGACTTAATGGGCAAGCTTTCCGCGTCACCGACGATAGGAACTGTTGCTACGCGCTCAATTGCTACTCGCATCATGCCCTCGGACAAATCCAAGGCCAAAGTATGAGAGTTAGGATACCGTCTCTGAAGCTCTACAGAAAAGAACCCTGTTCCAGCACCAACATCAATAAGTACCGCATCATCCATCGAAAGTGGCGGAGCCATCTTTAGTAGCTCATATCCCACATATTGCTGAAGGCTAGCAAAATGGTCATAGTCATATGCAGCCAGACCAAAAGATTGAGCAACCTGACTCTTACTAAACATCGAGTGTGCTGCCATATAAAAACCCTTTTTTTAGGCGTGTATCAATCTCCGACAAAAATAAATCAACTCGCTCGAGGCACTGCTGCTCATGTGCAAGGAAAGGGATGTGAACAGCCCCATCGATTATTGATATCTCCGCAACAGAATTAAGCTGGCGCAAGAAGCGAGGAAGCTCAATCGGAATAAGACGATCGTGTGTCCCCTGAATAATTAGAACAGGAACGTTAAGACCTGAGAACTGCTTACGAAGATCACATCCTACGATTAAATCCAGCCCCTTTTTAAGGATCCTCTCATCTGGCAGAGGGAGACTCAAAACCAACTCTTCAATCTTTTTTGCGATCTTACGAGCATCCTGCATTCCAAAAGTCTGTAGCGCTATGAAGCGCCTAATTGTGCCAACGAAGTCCTTCTCTAAGTTTTCTGACATTGCTAACACCACGGGTTGGCTTAACCCAGGCCAGGCATCATCCCCAATGAACTTGGGTGTTCCAGCAACTGATATTAGACTAAGAATCCTATGAGGCGCCCGTTCAGCAGCCTTTATGGCTACAAGCGCCCCCAAAGACCAGCCCAGCCAGTGAGCTGTTTCCGGAACCACCGAAAGGACGGCATCGACAATATCGATATCTCCAAACCCACAACTCATCCCATATCCTGGCAAGTCGACCAATGTCACTCGGTAAGACTTAGAAAGCTTTTGTGCAAACCCCCCCCAAACACGACTATGCATTGCCCATCCATGCAGCATGATTAAACTTGGGCCAGCCCCAAAAGTTTCAACATGAATTTTTTCTTGAGGGACATTCACTCCCCCTCCCCCCCACTTAAATCTGTTTCATCACCCAAATAAAAAGCACATGCAGACAGTGAATCCAAAAGAGCATCAATGTCGTGCTCTTCATGCAGCGCAGAAACCGTAATGCGAAGACGCGCCGTGCCTTTCGGAACGGTGGGCGGCCGAATAGCTGGAACAAGGAAACCAGCCTTAAGAAGTTCCTGACTCATTTTTAGGCTAGACTCATTATTCCCAATTAAAATTGGCTGTATTGGAGTGCATGAATCCATCAACTTTAGACCAAGCTGTTTTGCTCCAGCCCGAAATCGGTTCACCAAAGCTAAAAGCTTCTCTCTTCGCCAGGTTTCTTCAACAGCCAACCGAAGTGACTCTATTGTCGCAACCGCTAAAGCTGATGGGATGGCGGTTGTGAAAATATAAGTTCGCGCCCTCTGAATCAGATATTCAATCAGTTCATCACTGCCGGCAACAAAAGCCCCATAAGTCCCAAAAGCTTTGCCCAGGGTACCCATAAGAATCGGAGCATCCTCTTGGTTTAGTCCCTCCAACTGAAGAACCCCACCACCCGTCTTACCCAACACACCAAGCCCGTGAGCATCGTCAACCATGAAAATAGCACCGTGGAAATCCGCAAGGTCTTTTAACTTCCGAACAGGCGCCAAGTCGCCATCCATACTAAAAACACCATCACTTACAATTAATGAGCCTGCTTGCACTTCCTTACCCATAAGAATTTGCAAGCTCTCAGGGTCAGCATGGGCATATCGACTGAGACGCGCACCAGAAATCATTGCCCCGTCGATAAGTGATGCGTGATTTAGTCGATCCTCATAAATCGTGGCTTTTCGACTACTAAGGGCAGATAAAACACCCATATTAGCCATATAACCATTGGAGAACAGCAACGCCCGATCCCTTCCCGTAAAAGCAGCAAGCTCTGCTTCCAGCTCATGATGAGCAGAACTATGCCCACAGACGAGGTGAGAAGCGCCCGCCCCAACCCCATAAAATGATGCCGCCTTCTGAAGTGAAGAAATGATACGAGGGTCGCTAGCCAATCCAAGATAGTCATTACTTGAAAAGTTGGTCAGCAGCTGGCCGTTTAACCTAACCTGAGGCCCTTGAGGACCCGCCACCACGCGCCGGACCCTTGTGAGGCTCAACCGGTCAATTTCCGCCAAATCATGCCTTATCTTGATGTTCCAAGAGGGCAAAGAGCCAAACTCAAGATCTCCATCCGTCATTGAGCGTCCGCATAGATACCCGCCATCTTCAAACCTAGACGCCTGAATAATTCCTTGTCGTGATCAGCAATAGGATTATCTGTAGTCAACAACCGTTCCCCATAGAATATCGAGTTAGCTCCGACCAAGAAACAGAGCGCTTGAGTTTCATCACTCATGTCAGTTCGTCCTGCAGATAAACGGACACGAGCCCTTGGCATCATAATCCGGGCGGCTGCAACCATCCTCACAAATACAATGGGATCAACCTTCGAGGCATGGGCAAGTGGCGTACCCTCAACCTGAACCAACATATTGATGGGAACACTTTCAGGGTGCTTAGGAAGATTTGCCAACTGCGTTAGCAATCCTGCCCTATCTTTTGCACCTTCCCCCATACCAACTATTCCGCCACAACACACATTCAGCCCGGCCCCCCTCACCCTTTCCAGAGTATCGAGACGATCCTGGTAAGTTCTTGTGGAAATAATCTCTGAATAGTATTCCTCGGAGGTGTCGAGATTATGGTTGTAATAATCAAGACCCGAGTCTTTTAAACGAGCAGCCTGGTGCTCGCTAAGCATCCCGAGCGTCATACATGTCTCCATGTTCAAAGACTTTACAGCCTCAACAATTTGACACACACGATCAATATCTTTGTCTTTTGGTGATCTCCAAGCCGCTCCCATACAAAAACGACCGGCGCCCTGCTCTTTCGCCGCCATAGCAGCGTTTACTACTTCATCGATTGAAAGCAACTCCTCTTTCTTTACACCTGTTTCAAAATGAGCACTCTGCGGGCAATAAGCACAATCCTCCGAGCATGAACCCGTTTTTATACTTAACAAGCTTGAGACTTGAACTTCATTCGGATCAAAGTACTTTCTGAAGATCGTCTGTGCAAGAAACACGAGATCTGCGAATGGCATCTCCATTAGGTCAAGAACTTCCTCAGTCGTCCAATTGTGGCGAATCACATCATTACCAGAAGCCATATATTTTCCTTGAATACTCATCAGAATTTCTCTCGGATACGTCTACTTAAGCTCAAGCGCAAAGATTTTACGCTGTCCTGTTAACCAATCAAACCAATTAACGTTTACAAGTGAGGATATTTTGATCAGTACTAGAAAATAAAATACATCGTAAAGCTTGGGTTACGATCTAAGACCTAAATAGAAAGGTTTTGAGGGATCCCCTTTAGAACCAGCATATGCTAGCCGAATACGGCGACGACCGGCGCATGATCCGATGGTCTTTCCAAAGATCTAGGCGAAAGATCTACACGGCAATCTTTGCATCCATTAAACATGTCCCGAGAAGACAAGATATGATCAATTCTGAGGCCGCGATTTCGTTTGAAGGCATTCATGCGGTAATCCCACCAAGTAAAGACTTGATTTGATGACTGAAACTCCCTAAGACAGTCACTCAATCCCAAAGCCAAAATCTTTTCGAAGGCATTTCTCTCAGGAAGACTACAAAGCACCTTATCTCGCCAGGCATCAGGGTCATAAACATCAAAGTCTTGCGGTGCGATATTGAAGTCCCCAAGTACGAGCATCTTGGGATAGAGTTCAATCTGATGCTCTAACCAAGAATAGAGGTGGTCAAGCCAATTGAGTTTATATTCAAACTTCTCCGACCCAACTTCACTTCCATTTGGAACATAGACATTTACAATACGACAACCGCTAATAGTCGCAGCAATAAACCTTTTTTGAGGATCTGAGTAACCATCTATCTCACTGACCACATCATTAAGAAGACTGGACTTACTCAACAAAGCAACCCCGTTATAGGTCTTTTGACCCCGGTAAACTGATGAGTACCCAGCATCAATCAAGGGTTGTTCAGGAAAGGCATAGTCTTCGACCTTCGTTTCCTGTAACGCCAAAATATCGGGCTGTTCACTGTGAAGCCATTCAATCAGATGAGGCAACCTGACCCTAAGTGAATTGACATTCCAAGTTGCAACTTTCATCAAATACCTCGCAAGAAACCCTTTCCTTTTGGAAGAGAAACAATGAAGAGGGTCAGCTTTGATCCAACAAGTTGACTCGTTTTTCCAATGCCTTTAACCGACTCCAGATCTCATGCAGTCGTGGCATAACTGCCATATTCTTAAGGTATTGCTGTAACGGCTGTGTAGGACCACCAGCATACATTCCAGCCTCTTTAATACTATTATTCAATCCGGCTCGATGCAGAAGAACTACGTCATCCGCAACAGAGACATGATCGAGGGTGCCGGTTTGACCCGATGCAATAACGCGTTTCCCGAACTTTGTAGATCCAGATATTCCGGTATGAGCGCACAAAATACAATCCTCACCAATATCAACATTGTGCCCAAGATGACACATGGCATCTATTACCGCTCCCGAGCGAACAATAGTCTCACCGTATGTGGCACGATCAATATTTGTGTTGGCCCCAATCACTACACGGTTCTCGATCACAACCCGGCCAGTATGAGGGATCCTATAGTTTCTGCGTCTCTCATCCTGAGCAAAACCAAACCCCTCCGACCCAACAACGCAGCCTGCTTTTAGAATGACATCAGATCCAATAATGCAGCCATAACCAACCACACAACCAGGATGGAGAACCGTTTGATTACCAATATGCGCATCTCTCTCAATCACTACATTAGGCATCAATACGACCCCTGCTCCCAGAACGACATTCATACCAATGACTACACCAGGCCCAATGACAGCATCATTCGGTACTTGAACCGTTTCGTGGATTACAGCGGCTGGATGGACACGCGGCCACTCTATATCACGTACATCTCTATCTGCGTAGGATTGCTTAAGAATAGCAATGGCAAGCCGGATATTAGGGGCAAGCAATATAGCTAACCCATCGACAGAGCCTAAGTCAGCCGCTATTTTTTCAGAAGTCACCACAGCAGAGGGTTTGAGCCTAAACACGTAGTCCAAATATTTGACATGATCGATAAAAACCAGATCTCCCGGGCGGCATTCCTCAACAGGAGCCAGACGAGACACGCTTTGGTCTGTACCCAACATACCGGTTAATAAACCTTGTTCTTTGAATCTACCAAGTATTTCAGATGCAAGAATGTTCATAATGACGATGATGTTTATCCGTGGCTTTAGCCCATAATATACACGAGGGACTAAATGATCATCAGCTAAGATGATAGTTGACAAACCTTTCTAGTTGACCAGCAGATCTCAAGCAGACCTAAGTAGGTTTACACACAAGATCTACCCCCAATTCACAATTCAAATGCTTAGCAAGCAAGGCAAACTCCATCCAATAGATCGATTCTGAGTTCAAACTAATTGGCTAGCAAACTGTCCAACATTGATGATTCAAGACAAATAAATAGTTTACAATCGACAGTGTAAAAAAGGCTTTGCCCTTCATCAATCATTTATAAGGATTTCGGCAGTGTGCACCGAAGATAATAACGTTATACAACGATTCTTGAAGGGAATGAGCAGATTCAAGGAACGCTTCTATGAGAATGACTCAGAACTTATGAGACAACTCGCGGAGCTTGGCCAACATCCCGAAGTTTTGCTGATTTCCTGCAGCGACTCGAGAGTTGACCCCGCTCTTCTAACAGGGGCCAATCCAGGTGAGCTATTCATTGTAAGAAACGTCGCCAATCTTGTGCCACCTTTCCATCTGGGAGACCAGCAAGATGGGGCTCGTGCAGCCATCGAATATGCTGTTAGAGACCTTAAGGTCAAACACATCATCGTACTCGGCCATGCTCATTGCGGGGGGATTAAAGCGCTTCTGGGAACTCTTAAGGGCGACAAACTGAATAGGGATTTTATTGGCGCATGGGTATCTATAGCCTATGACGCCTGCTACAAATACATCATTGAACCAATCAGATCGAAACAAGGCTCTAACCTCAGCCTAAAATCGCAAGAAGATGAATTGAGCTCAATCATGGAACATCACCATCTTGCTGAAAGAGCCATAATACAAGGTTCTATTTCTAACTTGGAAACCTATCCTTGGATTATGGAAAGATTAAATTCTGGCCAGTTAACTCTTCATGGTTGGTGGTTCGACCTAGAAACCGGAGATCTTTGGTGTACAGATGAGGACAACAAAGTTTTTCTTCCCATGTTGGAGTAGCGACAACGATTGTGACTTGAGAATTAATAAAGGATGGATTACAAAATTGGGGGATTATTCTCTGGACCCAACTCAGGCGGCTGAAAACTTTAACCAAAACACCGGGATTCCCTGCAATGCTTAAAACTTCGACCACAAATGAAAATGGCACACTGGTAATCACACTAGAAGGAAGAATCGACGCCACCAGCGCCAAGGAGCTTGAAGAAGCATGCAGCGGCTGGATTGGCTCTGGGGAAACGAACCTAGTGATGGACTTTCAGAATGTTGATTTCATTAGCAGCGCCGGACTTCGAGTCATTCTGCTAGCTGCTAAGTTACTAAAGACGCAAAATGGCTCCATCAAACTGTGTTCTCTTAGTCCTACATTGAGGGATGTATTTGAGATCAGCGGCTTTAGCAAACTCTTTCTGATTTACCCGAACTTATCAGATGCCCTTTAATTGGGCTCTTGATACCAAACTATCTTCACCCAATCTTGGAGTAACCCCCAAATGAGCACATCCAAAAAAACTGGCGTGCTATTGATACAACTGGGAACCCCGGACAGCCCCTCCGTTTTTGACGTTGCGAGATACTTAAGAGAGTTCCTATCTGACCCTAGAGTTGTAGACCTCCCCAGCCTCGTTAGATTCATTCTTGTGAATGGAATAATAGTACCCTTCCGATCCAGAAAATCATCCAAGGCTTACAAACAGCTCTGGGCCCTTTCTGGAGGGGAGTCACCTCTTCTTACGTATACAAGTCGACTAAAAGAGCTGCTGCAAGAACGCTTTAGCCAAGACGATTATGTCAACATTGAAATCGGCATGCGTTACCAATCTCCATCGATGATGGAGACGATAGAAAGAATGAAGCTAGCAAGATATGACCATATCATGGTTCTGCCACTGTTTCCTCAATACGCTAGCGCAACAACAGGATCAGCCGTGGAGAGGGCTTTAAACACCATATCAAAGTGGTGGGTGATACCAGAAATCAGTGTTATTGGTCAGTTCTACGATCATCCTTCATTTATAGAAGCGATTATCGACCAATCCAGACCATTCCCGACCCAAAACTATGATCATATTCTGTTCTCCTTCCACGGTTTGCCTGTCAGGCATTTAGATAAGACCTACAGCAACGACCTGTGTTCAGAGCACCCTTGCAGCGATGAAGTGAACCAAGAAAACCAATTCTGCTACAAAGCCACTTGCTTCGAGACCGCCCGCCTTGTTGCAACTAAATTAGGTCTTTCGGAGTCGGCTTATACCGTATGCTTTCAATCTAGACTGAATGGCAAGTGGATGGAGCCATTTGCTGACATGGTGATAAGGGATCTAGCAAAAAAAGGGGCGAAGAAGCTTCTGGTTTTTAGCCCTGCTTTTGTATCTGACTGCCTTGAAACTCTAATTGAAATCAGCCACGAGTATCAATCAATATTCGAAGAAAGCGGTGGAGAACTAATTCAACTCGTACCAGGCACTAATGACAATCCAAAATTCATAGACTGCCTCGAAGACTTAGTTAGATCCAGAATCATTAAAAATAATTAGGGCTTCTTCAGACGCAGCGGCCAAAACAACTGGTAAGCAGGCATCTCGATTGATCTTTTAAGGAAGACTAACAACATGAGGAGCCTGCCATAACGGGTCTCGATGCTCTACTGTTACATTCGTATAGATACCACCCCGAACATTAAAATTAGCTCTAACTCTCATGAAGCGTGGCTGCGTGGCCTCTACCAAGTCATTCAGAATACGATTTGTAATATCCTCATGAAACCCGCCCTCCTCTCTGAACGACCACATATAGAGCTTCAACGCTTTAAGCTCTACACACAATTTATCAGGAACATACTCAATCAAAATAGTGGCGAAGTCAGGTTGCCCCGTCTTAGGACAAAGACAAGTAAACTCAGGCACGTCTATCCTTATTGTGAAATCACGCCCTGAGTGGGGGTTAACAAATGCGTCTATAGTCTTACTGGGTATTGTAGTCATAGGAATGGAATCATAAGGTTTTCCCCCAAAACGACACCCTATTCGGCTGTCCTTCGTTCGGGGCGGGTAGGGTATAATAGCCCGAGGGTAGTTTTGAGGCCAAATTATCCGAGGATATTCCCCAATCCATAATAGTTAATACACTGCTAGATGCGTCTAGAAAAAATCAAGCTCGCTGGATTTAAGTCCTTTGTGGACCCCACCACCATTCCAACCCCAGGAAATCTAGTCGGCATTGTTGGCCCAAATGGTTGCGGCAAGTCTAATGTAATTGATGCGGTTCGCTGGGTAATGGGAGAGAGCTCCGCAAAGCATCTTCGTGGCGAAAGCATGGCTGACGTAATCTTTAACGGATCCAGCACCAGAAAACCCGTCGGAATGGCCTCGGTGGAGCTGGTCTTCGACAACAGTGAAGGCAAAGCTCCGGGGGAGTTCTCTAAATACCCCCAAATCTCCATCAAACGTCAAGTAGCAAGGGACGGTCAATCAACCTATATTCTGAACGGATCTCGATGCCGAAGGAAAGACATAACTGACTTATTTCTTGGCACTGGTCTTGGTTCAAGAAGTTATGCAATTATAGAACAAGGCACGATTTCTCGGCTCATTGAGGCTAAACCCCATGAACTTAGGGAGCTAATTGAAGAAGCGGCTGGCATCTCTAAATACAAAGAAAGGCGACATGAAACCGAATTGAGGATGGGGCACACCATCGAAAATCTTGATCGCCTTATCGATTTGCGTGAAGAGGTAGGGAAACAACTAGAAACCTTAAGACGACAAGCAAAAAAGGCAGAAAAATACAGCGCTCTTAAGCAAGATGAACGCAATGCGCGTGAACAGCTCTTGGGAGCTCGCTGGAAGAAATACGACAACCAGCTGCAGGCTCACAAACAAAGCCTGAATGAACTTGAAAAGCAATTCAGGTTGCTTACTGAGACCGGTCAAGAGATTAAGGAGAACCTAGAAAATACGCGTTCTGAGCACGAGTCTATTGTCCAAAATTTTAGCGAAGAACAGGGTAAGTTTTATTCATTAAGCTCGGAAATTAGCCGTGTATCTCAGAGCTTAAAGCATGCCCTCGAAACTCAACAGAATCTAGAGGCAGAAGAGGCGCGCGTCATAAACGAGAAGCACAATACTGAAGCAGATCTAGAAAGCGATCGCTTGCAACTGGAGTTGCTTGGCTCAGAAAAAAACGAGCTTAAGCAAATTTTGGTGCAGTTCGAAATCGAACGCTCAGAGCTGCAAGCTAAGCGAGACAATGTATTAGAAGATTTACATGCCATAAGAATAGTAGAAAAACGAACTTCAGAAGAGTTAAGATCACTTAAACATCGAGGGGAATTACAAGAGGCTGAAGCCCGACAAGTAGAGCAGGCCTCCAATGAGATAGCCCAAAGATCTGAGCGCCTAGAAGAAGAACTCAACGAATTAGCCAAGACAGATGAGCCAGATTTTCTGCTCGAAATGATGCAAGAAGAGGCGACCCTCATAGAACAGCAAAGTGATCTATTATTAGAGCTCGCTCAAAACAACGCGATCATACAAGACAATCGTGAGCAACTTATAAGCCTCCGTGTTCAAGCCGATAAACAAGGCTCTGATCTCCACTCGACATTAGGGACAATGCGCTCCCTCGAAACCCTTCAACAGCATGCTTTAGGACAGGATAACTCAAATCTGGCAAATTGGGTTGCCCGAAACGGGCTCGAAGTAACCGATAACATTGCCAAGCATCTCGTTGTCCAACCAGGCTGGGAAACGGCCGTAGAATTTGCTCTTGGAGATCGAATCAGATCTCTATGCGTTGAAAATCTCAAAGATTTCTTGGCAGAGGTCGAGGCAATCAAAGGTGAAGCCGTAGCCCTTTTTGAAACCGTAAATAGATCAGAAGAGAAAGTTGTCCCTGAAAACCACTTGACGAGCAAAGTTGAATCTCCCTGGGATCTAACTTCACTAATTGGCAACATCTACTGCTCAGCCAACCTAATGGAGGCCGAACGCCTTAGAAACAAACTTTCTGATCAGGAATCCATCATCACACCTAACGGCTTGTGGATCGGATCCAATTGGCTGATTTCGTTCAGAACAGAACAGGGCAACGAGGGTGTTATTCAACGGGAAAGCAAGATCAGAGAACTAACCGATATACGAGACTGTCTTCTCCAATTGATTGAAGAGACCAATACTCAACAAAGCCATTTAGATTTGATCGTAAAATCAAGTGAAGCTTCCAGAGAAAGACTGCAATCCGATGAGCGCGCTCTAACAGAGCGACTTGGTCTAGTAAGGTCAGAAATTGCCGCCATTAAAGGGCGCAACGAACAAATACGAAAAAGAATTACCCAAATAAAATCCGACCAAGAGGACCTTGCGCAAAGACTGGGGGAATTCTGCCACCACCGAGATGAGATTAAGGATAACCTCCTTGAGGTAGCAGAAGGAATGGCACATCTTCAAGATCAGCTTCAATCGACTCGTGAGAAAGAGCCCGATCTCGCGTTGCGTCTAAGTGATTTAGATTACTTACTAAAGTCACGTAACGAGGAAATTGCTAAACTGCATAGCCGTCTGGAGAGCATCATCAGCAGTGAAGCACTGACGGCTAAACACATGGAACGAACAAAGGCACTCTACGATCAGTCACTCCAGAAACTCAACAGCATAAAGCAACGTTTTTCCCAAACTCACATTCCAGATGAAGACAACCAAACATTACTTGATGATTTGACATCTAGGAAGCTAGAAACGGAAATCCGCCTTGAGAAACTTAGAACACGAGATGATTCGCTTAAAAATGACATTCGCGTAGCCACTGAAAACACCATGCGGAATGATCGTGATCTTGATGCGATTAAAACCCAACTAGAGCAGATCCGTGTTGAACTAACTGCCAATGAAGTAAGAAAACAGTCACTTATTGAGCAGTTCACAGAACTAGAAATCGACCAAGACTCGATTGGCGATAACCTTCCAACTGAGATTGACGAAAGCGCCTGTCAACGTTTACTACTTAAGCTTACAGAGGAGATTGCAAGACTAGGGGCAGTTAATCTTATGGCGCTTGAAGAGTGCGGAACACAGGAGGAAAGACTTAATTTCCTTGATCAGCAAACGAAAGATCTTAACGATTCCCTTGCAACACTAAAAGAAGCCATAGAAAGAATAGATAAAGAATGTCGAAGCCGCTTTAAGGAGACATTCGACTCGATCAATGCTGGCCTCCAAAGAATGTTCCCAAAGCTTTTTGGAGGGGGCCAAGCCCATCTAGAATTAACAGACAATCAAATCTTAGAAGCTGGTGTAACGGTTATGGCCCGCCCACCCGGTAAACGAAATAGCTCAATTCACCTTCTTTCAGGAGGGGAAAAAGCGCTAACTGCTGCCGCGCTTGTCTTTGCAATTTTTGAGCTTAACCCTGCACCATTCTGTCTTCTTGATGAGGTCGATGCGCCACTGGATGATGCAAATGTCGGTCGTTTCAGTCAGTTGGTCAAGGAAATGTCCGAGAGGGTACAATTCCTATTTATTTCACACAATAAAGCGACAATGGAAATTGCCGAACATCTAGCGGGCGTAACAATGAAAGAGCCCGGTGTATCAAGGATAGTTACTGTAGATATAGACGCTGCTGTCGAATTGTCAGCCATCTGAACATAGAGGCATATAGATGGATAGAGATACTGTACGTTTGCTCCTGATCATCATAGGCGTATTTATCCTTGCGGGTATATATATATGGGGGCGGTTCAAAGACCCGGTTATCCGTTATTTCTCGGAAAGAAAAGAGATCAATGAAAACCACCCCGAGTCTCTCGAGGAGCCTTACGCTGCGTTTGATAACTATACAAATTCAAGCGACGGCAGTGGACGTAAAGAACCACAACTGTCTAGCTTAGATTATGCTGATCACGACGATCTAGATGAGTTTCTCACGCAGAACGATGCCGGCTTCAGTGACCTTCGAACTGACCTGACCAGCGAGGGACCCGAGGCCGCTCCCTTTTTAATACAGATCAGCGTAGTTGCAGGACCTGGACGTTTCTTTGACGGTTCTGACTTAAAACAGGCCCTTCTGGACACCGACCTACTTTTCGGTGATATGGGGATTTTTCATAGATACGACCGCACATTCAAACAGGCATTATTCAGTGTAGCTAGCCTGGTAGAACCAGGAACATTTCCAATAGATGAAATGGAAAGCTTTGAGTGTCCGGGTATCGTTTTGTTTTTTCAAACGGCTAGAGTGTCTAACCCTTTAGAAGTCTACGATGATCTAGTTGAAACGTCCAAAGACCTAGCCACAAGACTTAAAGGGATTCAATGGGACGAAACTAGACAACCCCTTAGTGCAAGTAGAGTTGCTCACATGCGCCACCTACTTAAACATGCAGCCGTGGATTAAGTGTGGAAGCCTCTGAGCGAGCCCGCAACCGAGCTATTGAACTAAGAGCTCAAATCACGCTCCATAACCTTCAGTACCATCAGAATGATAACCCGCTCATATCTGATGAGGCTTACGACAGTCTCGTCAGAGAACTTCTAAATCTTGAGAAAGAATATCCCGAGATCCTGACACCGGAGTCTCCAAGCAGCAAAGTAGGAGCGCCTCCATTAAACTCCTTCAATCAGGTTAAACATTCAGTTCCGATGCTTTCTCTGGATAATGCGTTCAACGATGAAGACGTTCTAAACTTTGTTCGCAGAATGAACCAGCGACTAGGCTATAAGGTCAGTGGATTTCTGATGGAGCCTAAAATTGATGGCCTAGCCGTTAATCTAATCTATGAACATGGCGTTTTGGTTTGTGGCGCAACCCGAGGAGATGGTCAGATTGGAGAAGACATCACCCTTAATATACGTAGCATTAATAGTATCCCGAAAAAGCTAAGCGGCATGGGATGGCCGAATTACTTTGAAGTTCGTGGAGAGGTATTCATGCCTAAACATGGTTTTGAAGCAATTAACGCCAAAGCAAGAAGTACGGGTGATAAAGTTTTTGCGAACCCTAGGAATGCAGCAGCAGGAAGTTTGAGGCAACTAGACCCGCAAATCACGGCTCAGCGCCCACTAGATTTCTACTGCTACGGTTATGGCCAGTACCCCGAAGACCAACTGCCGCAGACCCAAAGCGAACTGATGCTCCAATTTTACTCATGGGGAATACCTATGAACCCTGAAGTCAGGGTCATAGAAAATCTTGAAGAATGTCTCGCATACTATCGAGAGATCCTTGGGCGTCGAGCTATTCTTGCATATGACATAGACGGGGTTGTATATAAGTTGGATAAGCTCGCAGAGCGAGAGTCGCTTGGCTTCTTAGCCAGAGCCCCTCGTTGGGCCTTCGCGCATAAGTTTGCCCCCCAAGAAGCCACTACCAAAGTTCTCTCAATTGACGTTCAAGTTGGCCGGACCGGGGCACTGACTCCGGTCGCCAGATTAGAGGCCGTATTCGTTGGGGGCGTTACAATCACCAATGCAACTCTCCACAATTTGGAAGAAATAATTCGAAAGGATATCCGTATTGGTGACACCGTAATAGTGCGCCGTGCAGGTGATGTCATTCCTGAAATCCTAAGGAGCCTACCAGAACTAAGACCCTCAAGTTCAAGCCCGTTTGAAATGCCAAATCAATGCCCTATTTGTGGTTCAGATGTGGAAGTTAACGATGGCGAGGCAACTGCACGTTGTAGCGGAGGTCTTTTTTGTGTCGCACAAAACAAAGAGGCCATCAAGCATTTCGCTTCTCGAAGAGCCCTAAATATAGATGGGCTTGGTCATAAGTTAATCGATCAGCTCATTACCGAGAAATTAATCGAAAACGTGGCGGATCTGTACTCTCTAACTATAGAACAAATAACAAAACTAGAAAGATTTGGTGAAAAGTCCGCAAAAAATTTACTGGAAAGCATAGAGCTTAGCAAAAAAACAACTATGGCGAAGTTCATCTTTGCTCTAGGCATCAGAGAAGTTGGAGAGGTCACCTCTCAGGCACTCAGCAAGCATTTTAAAACGTTAGAAGATCTCCGCAATGCTTCGGTGCAAAGCTTACAAAACACTCCTGACGTTGGACCATTGGTCGCACAACATATTCATGCCTTTTTTAGCCAGGATCACAATAATCAGGTAATACAACGACTGATCATCGCAGGGATACACTGGGAACAAGAAACCGAACATCAACACCCAAATGATCTCCGACTCACGAATAAGGTCTTTGTTTTTACCGGGACACTGAGCGGGATGTCTAGGGATCAAGCAAAAGCGATGGTACAAAAGTTAGGCGCCTCAGTCTCCGGAAGTCTCTCCAAGAAAACGGACTATCTCGTTTGCGGCGCTGACCCGGGGTCCAAAATCCTGAAAGCAGAAGCATTGAACGTTTGTGTTCTTGATGAAGACGCATTCCTTGACTTGATTAAAACGAACTTTAGCTCATAAGTATTTTTTGCTGTCTCTCGAATGCCCAAAAAAAGCAACTCCCTTACGGTAATCACTTTTAGTATCTTTTTAGTTACTTATCTTACCGGCTGTACAACCATGCTTATTGAGAAGCAAGGGCTAGGTAAGCCGGCCTTTTATAGAGATTGCCCTAAAGTCTACATGATGACCAGAATGGAGGCCGCGTCTATTAGCTGGGTTTTTTCTGGCGACATGAAACCAGATGATAGCTGTCTCGCACACTTCTACCCGAAGGCTACGAAGGACTCAACTTTCAGAACCACAAACAGTCTACTCACCCCAATGTTTCTTCTCAGCTTTCCCATTGACGTAACGGTTGATACGATTTTTCTTCCGCTTGCCCTTTGACCCACCACTCAAGATAAAAGGCATCAATTTATCGGCCTAATCTCTGTTATAAATCGCGTGTATTCAATACCTAATTTTGACTGTAAAACATAAGCCAATCTCCGTAACGACTTCTGCATTACATTCGACGCTGATGATTGGTTCTGGCCAAAAATAATTACATTTTCGCGCCCCAAAACAGGCAAAAACCATGCATTAAGACCAAAAACAGATTTCAACGCTCTAACACTATTCTGGTAGTCTGCTACTGGACTAGACCACAGATTGAACGAAACAACACCTTTAGGACCAACTAAACCACTTAAGAGTGACAAACTCCGTGGTTGTGTGAGTAATGGGCAGGCCCCTTCTCCATCGAACACATCAACAAAAACATGATCAAACATCGGCCGCGGCACCGTCAACCACTCTTCTACCAGCTCAAAACAATCACCCAGATGGATTTTAATCCTCTGATCTCTTGGTAACTGAAAGTAGCGATAAGCCACATCGACAACTTTTGGTCTGAGCTCAATAACTTCAATTTGACACAGTGGAAAATGCTCGAGCAAAAACCTAGCTAACCCTCCTCCTCCTAGCCCCAAAAGTAGAAAGCGATCCCCCGACGGATTAAACAAAAGGGACGCCATCATCGCTCTTAGATAGCGAAGCTCTAACCTACTCGGCTCTCGAATACACAGTGCGCTCTGCCTTGCCTCTGTGCCAAAATGCAGATAGCGAACATCATATAAATCATACACCTCTATACAGCCAAACTCATCACGATCTGAGTAAACAAGGTCACCTCTAAGCTTCTTCATACTCTCCTTTTTTTGACTAACTCGTAAGATGTTTTCGCGGCCTTATATCCCTTAAAATATAAATAAACTATTTGCTACTTAACTGGAGCCATATGCTTAACAAAAGCTCTCAGCCTTGTACCTCGAATAATTTTCACGCCGATCACATCAAGACCTTGAGAGGAAGCTACAAGAAATGGACAGGACGAAATATGGTATCTGATGGCATGACCGACTCGGAAGCAGCAGAATACCTTTACAATGCACCTTTTGCATTGTTATCTCATAATGCAGAAGATAGCCCAATATTTACTTATGCCAATAAAACGGCCCTGTTACTTTTCGATCTGAATTGGGAACAGATGACTTCGATGCCATCTAAACACTCAGCGGAGTTTGCCGATCAGGCTGAACGAGAAGCCTTGTTAAATAAAGTAAGACATTACGGTTATACAGATGATTATAGGGGGATTCGTATCAGCGCCACGGGAAAAAGGTTTGTCATTTCTAAAGCGACTGTATGGAACTTGGTTGATGACCAAGGATCATTTTTAGGTCAGGCAGCCTGCTTCGGTGAGTGGACCTTTCTTCAAGGCTACTGACCAAAATACCTTTCTTGACCAGCTGCATCGGCACTAAGCCAGCACAATTGAACCGTCAATTTCATCAGCAATAACTGTATCTCCGGCAACTACCTTTCCGCCAAGAATCGCTTGCGCGAGGGGATTCTCAAGTTCTTGCTGGATTGCCCGCTTAAGGGGCCTTGCACCGTAGATCGGATCGAAGCCCTCATCCCCCAGATAATCCAGTGCAGCGTTAGTAACCGTCAGAGATATATCTCTTTCTGCCAATCTTTCTTCAAGATACCCAATCTGAATACGACAAATAGAGCGGATCTGATCCTTGGCCAAAGGATGGAAGACAACAACCTCATCTATCCTGTTAATGAACTCAGGACGGAAATAATTACTGACCACATCCATAACTGCTGACTTCATTTCCAAGTAATTATGTTCTTCGCTCATTTCTTGAATACGATCCGACCCAAGGTTGGATGTCATCACAATAACCGTATTCCTGAAGTCAACTGTGCGACCATGTCCATCGGTCAATCGGCCATCATCAAGAACTTGGAGTAAAAGATTAAATACATCCCCATGCGCCTTTTCAACTTCATCAAGTAAGATGACCGAATATGGTCTACGTCGAACGGCTTCAGTCAGATATCCACCTTCCTCGTAGCCCACATAACCGGGTGGCGCACCAATCAGTCGCGCAACAGAATGCTTCTCCATAAATTCGGACATATCGATGCGAATTAAGGCATCGTCCGTATCGAACAGAAATTCAGCCAGCGCTTTACAAAGTTCTGTCTTCCCCACCCCAGTTGGGCCAAGAAATAAGAAAGAGCCATTTGGCCTTTTTGGATCAGACAAACCTGCTCTAGATCGCCGGATCGCATCTGAAACCGCTTTAATTGCCTCACTCTGACCAATAACACGCCCACCCAAGTCAACTTCCATAGAAAGAAGCTTCTCTCGTTCACCCTCCAGCATTTTTGATACAGGGATTCCAGTCCACTTGGAGACCACTTCCGCAATTTCCTCATCCGTGACTTTATTCCTAAGCAACGTAGTCTCTTTGGCCTGATGCTCATCAATAGACTCCAACTGCTTCTGCAATTCGGGAATTTCTCCATATTGAAGTTGCGACATACGAGCCAAGTCTCCATTTCTTCTAGCGGACTCCATATCTAATTTGGCTTTCTCTAACTTTTCTTTTATCGCGGTATTTCCTTGAAGCGCTGCCTTTTCTGACTTCCAAACCTCTTCCAGCTCAACATAGTCCCTATCCATTTCAGCTATTCTGTCCTCCAATTCAACCCGCCTTCGACGTGAAGCTTCATCAGTCTCTTTCTTCAGAGCCTCTCGTTCAATTTTGAACTGGATAAGCCTGCGCTCTAGACGATCCATTTCTTCTGGCTTGGAATCAATCTCCATCCTAATGCGGCTCCCCGCTTCATCGACTAGATCAATCGCTTTGTCAGGTAAGTTACGGTCTGTAATGTACCGATGCGACAATGTAGCAGCGGCCACAATCGCTGGATCAGTGATCGTTACACCGTGATGTACCTCATACTTTTCCTTTAGACCTCTTAGTATGGCGATGGTGTCTTCTACACTGGGCTCTTCAACTAGTACCTTCTGGAATCTTCTTTCTAGGGCCGCATCCTTCTCAATATATTGGCGGTATTCGTCTAGAGTTGTAGCGCCTATACAATGCAACTCTCCTCGAGCCAGTGCTGGTTTCAGCATATTTCCCGCGTCCATTGCTCCATCAGCTTTTCCCGCACCAACCATCGTATGAAGTTCATCAATAAATAGAATGACTCGTCCCTCTTGTTTTGAGATCTCATTCAAAAGTGACTTCATTCGCTCTTCAAACTCCCCCCTAAATTTTGTGCCGGCAATGAGAGCCGCCATATCCAACGCTAATAAGCGTTTGCCTTTAACCCCTTCGGGCACCTCACCATTTACAATACGCAAAGCAAGACCTTCAACAATTGCCGTTTTCCCAACACCAGGCTCGCCGATCAAAACAGGGTTGTTTTTGGTTCTACGCTGAAGCACCTGAACTGTTCTGCGTATCTCATCATCACGTCCAATAACAGGATCCAACTTGCCATCTTCGGCTTTTTGCGTGAGATCCACCGTATATTTCTGTAGCGCGCCTCGTTGCTCTTCCACACCTGGATCATCCACTTTCTGTCCCCCACGAATCTTTTCAATAGCTTTGGAAAGAGAATCCGATATCAACCCAAATTTTCTCAGCTCTGTTCCCAATTGACCTTTGTCATCAAGAGCCGCCTGAACAAAAACCTCGCTGGTAATAAACTGATCTCCACGTTTCTGAGCAACCTTATCCGTCATGTTGAGTAGTCGCATTAAATCACTCGAGATTTGTATATCACCCCCTGTACCATCGACCTTAGGCAAACGATCCAACATGACGCCTAGATTGTTTCTCAATGCATCAGCATTAACCCCACACTGCATTAATAAAGGCCTTACCGTTCCTCCTTCTTGATCCAATAACGCCACGAACACATGAAGCGGTTCAATAAACTGCTGATCTCCACCCAACGCTAGGCTTTGTGCATCACTCAGAGCAGCCTGGAACTTTCCGGTCAACTTATCCATTCTCATTCGAGCACCCCTGAAGATTTTTTTAGATAACTGTGATTTTGGGGCTAGTAAAGCCATAATCAAGTCCTCACAGTGACAATACCCAAATATCTGGGAATCAACGCTGTCTTACTCTGAAATAGTCAACAGAGTGGCGATACTCAGTTGGGGCATAACCACGAATTAGCAAAGGATCTTGGACATGAAAATAGGGCCTTATACCCTTTCAAACCGCTTAATACTTGCCCCAATGGCAGGCGTTACAGATCAGGTCTATAGAAAGATTTGCCGTCGCTACGGTGCAGCCCTTGCTGTTTCTGAAATGATTTCATCGAATCCAAATCTAAAAGAAAACCGAAAGACTTTACTTAGAGCCCATATTGAAGAAGACGACGAACCACGTTCGGTTCAAATACTTGGAAACAATCCCTCTGATATGGCTGAAAGCGCAAAAATAAATGTCGATCGCGGAGCACAGATCATAGACATTAATATGGGTTGCCCAGCTAAAAAAGTCTGTAACAAAGCTGCAGGATCCGCTCTAATGAGAGATGAAGAGCTGGTTAAAAACATTCTGAGTGCCGTTGTGAATGCTGTACAGGTCCCAGTAACCCTTAAAATTCGAACTGGATGGGATAGCAACAATCGTAATGCCTTGCAGATAGCGAAAATAGCCGAAGACATTGGTATTCAAGCATTAACCATACATGGGAGAACCCGAGCTTGTGGCTTTTCCGGGTCCGCCGAATACCGTACAATCGCTGAGGTGAAAGGATCTGTAAAAATACCAATCGTGGCGAATGGAGATATTGACTCGCTAGAAAAAGCTCGTGCAGTTTTAGAAACAACAGGAGCAGACGCCATTATGATTGGAAGAGCCTCACTCGGACGCCCTTGGATCTTTCGAGAAATAGATGCGCCGATCAAAAACTGGGACCCGCAGTTTTCTCCAGATTTGGTTGAAATTAAAAGCGTTATTTTAGAGCATCTGACCGAACTTTACTCTCTCTATGGCGAGCATTCTGGCCTTAGAATCGCTCGTAAACACGTCGGTTGGTACCTGGACAAATTGCCAGAGCACCTTAATGAAAAAAGATCTTTTAACGCTGCCAACTCCGTAGCAGAACAACTCAGAATCTTAGAAACAGCTTTCAATCGTATGCAATTGGGTTTGATCAATGAATAAGGATGTCTCAAGCAAAAACTCAAACCCCGCAACTAAATCTATCCTGAGCCATCACGTACTAGAGGCACTCAGAGAGTACTTCTCTAAACTCGATGGGCACGGCACCAGAAATCTATACGAGATGGTCTTAAGTGAGGTTGAGCAGCCTTTGATTCTATCAGTGCTTGAACACTGCGGTCACAATCAGAGCAAAGCCGCTGAGGTGTTAGGCATGAGCCGCAGCACCTTAAGAAAGAAAATGGCCCAATACGGAATAGAGTAACCCAACACTTACACTACCTTAAAAGCATGACCAAACGAATAACACGTGCATTAATCAGCGTTTCTGACAAATCTGGTCTAGTAGAATTCTGCAAAGCACTCAAATTACATGGCATTGAGATTTTATCTTCTGGCGGGACATTCAGAGCCCTTCAACAAGAAGGGATTCCCGCTATCGAGGTATCAAAATACACCGGATTTCCCGAAATGATGGGAGGAAGAATCAAAACACTTCACCCAAAAATTCATGGGGGAATCTTGGGAAGAAGAGGTGTCGATGAAAGCATAATGGCCGAACATGACATTGGTCCGATTGATTTGGTTGTCGTGAATCTTTATCCATTCGAAAGTACCGTGGCCAAACCAAATTGCAGCCTTGAAGAAGCAATAGAAAATGTCGATATCGGCGGTCCAGCGATGATAAGAGCTGCTGCCAAGAACTATTCTTCAGTAACGGTTGTTGTTGATCCTTCCGATTACAAATCAGTCATTGAAGAACTATCTAAAGGGGAAGGCGCAGTATCTGATGCCTTAAGGTTTAAACTTGCGGTGAAAAGCTTCAGACACACCTCGGCTTATGATGCATCGATTTCAACCTATTTCGGTCGGCTTACCGACTGCGAGCCCTTCGCTGACCCATTAATCCTAAGATTCAATAAAGCTCAGTCCATGAGGTATGGTGAGAACCCTCACCAAAGAGGGGCCTTCTACGTTGACCCAAACCCCAGCGCTGGAACAATAGCTGCTGCAAAACAATTGCAAGGGAAAGAATTATCTTTCAATAACATCGCCGATGCTGATGCGGCACTCGAGTGCTTAAAATCACTTGGCACTGATCCCGCATGCGTCATAGTAAAGCATGCTAATCCTTGTGGAGTGGCGATTGGATCCCATTTGAATGATGCCTACAATCTAGCTTACACAACCGATCCTACCTCCGCATTTGGGGGGATTATTGCTCTTAATCAAGAGTTAGATCCTGACACAGCAAAACGAATCATTGAAAATCAATTTGTTGAGGTCATCCTAGCTCCTCAAGTTAGCTCTTCTGCCTTGCAGATTCTGGGAAGCAAACCCAATGTTCGGGTATTGGAAACTGGTCAATGGCATGCCCCTGAGTTCGATTCTTGGGATTTCAAAAGAGTCACTGGAGGACTCTTGGTACAGGATAGAGACAACGGCAAAGTACTTCGCTCAGAATTAAAGGTTGTTACCAAAAGAGCACCGACTGAGACAGAAATTACCGATCTATTATTTGCCTGGAATGTTGCCAAATTTGTAAAGTCAAATGCTATTGTCTACGCGAAAAATCAACATACGGTTGGAATAGGTGCAGGCCAAATGAGTCGAGTTTATTCGGCAAGAATCGCAGCAATAAAAGCACAAGATGCAGGGCTTGAAGTCAAAGGCTCCGTTGTTGCATCCGATGCCTTTTTCCCTTTCCGAGATGGCGTTGACTCAGCGGCATCAGCCGGGGTAACTGCACTCATTCAACCAGGTGGGTCAATGAGGGATTTAGAAGTTATTGCTGCAGCTGACGAACACAACATGGCCATGGTTTTCACTAATATGCGACATTTCAGGCATTAATGAACCTTTCATGTAAAACCGTGAGACATCATGAGCTGTCTGTACAGACTGACCTTTGTGTTAAGTGCGGGCTTTGCTTACCTCATTGCCCCACCTACACAAACAGCTTCGATGAAAATGAATCTCCCCGCGGGCGGCTAGCCCTTATTCAAGCTTGGGCCAATGAGGACTTACCGCTTGACCTAAAGCTCGAGCAGCATATAGAGAACTGCCTACTGTGCCGATCTTGTGAGGCTTCCTGCCCTGCTCAGGTCCCTTACGGTCAAATAATAGATACCTTCCGTTCTGAGGCCTTTAAATCGAGGAGCATCTGGTCGCAAGGCCTGGTTAGCCTTATCCTCAGAAAAATACTGACTACCGAATATTTAGCATCTACAGCTATACGATTAGCTAACAACGTAAGACTGCGCAAAATAGGTCGATCTTTTTTTCCTTCTCAGATTGCCAAATTGATACTTGGCCTCCCAAAACCAGGTAGATTCGGGCAGCAGCCCCAAAGTAACCCTCTTACATCAGAGTCAAAAGCTGAACTTTTCTTGGGGTGTACCTATAAGCTTCTTGATAGAGAGACATTAGATGCTAGCTTATTTGTTATGGATAAATTAGGCATCGAAATAAATATACCAAACCAACAAACATGTTGTGGGGCACTGCATCAGCATGCAGGAGATGTAAAAAAAGCCATGAATTGTGCTGAAGCAAATATTGATGCCTTCTCTAAAAACCCTCATCAACCTCTTTTAAGCTTTGCCAGCGGCTGTGCCGCCATGCTCAAAGACTATCCTAAGTCAATTGAAACCGAACAATCAGACACCTTTTCTTCAAAAGTAATGGATATCTCAAAGTTCTTAAACAATGTGCAATGGCCAGAGAACTTGAACTTAGAGCGATCTTTTTCGGGAGTCTACTTACACTCCCCCTGCAGCTTAAGGAACACGCTCAAAAGCGATAGAGACAGCTTGGAATTACTCAGGAAGATACCTGGACTGGTGATCAAACCACTGAGTAGCCAAATAAAGTGTTGTGGTGCGGCCGGAACATATATGATCTCCCACACAAACATGGCAAATGCGCTAAGAGACCAAGTGCTCGATGAAATAGTAGACCATGAAGTCAAAACCCTAATCACCTCAAACCCTGGATGCGCAATGCACCTTCGCTCCGGACTAGCTGAGAGAGGTCTAGATGACATTGAAGTGACCCACCCAGTCACTTTGATTGCCCGCCAACTCGGCCATCAACCACCAGAGATTTAAAGCCTCGAAGCTGATAGGCTTACCTTTAACGCCTTAACTTATAGTTTCTTCCATAGAAAATTTCGGCCATTTCCTGCTTGAGTTGGCGCTGAATAGCTGTGCGCTCGTCAGGTATGAGAGCATCTTTATCTGTATCAAATAGATAGTTATCAAGAATAAAGTCCTTAAGAATCATCTTGGTATGAAAGATATTCTCTTGATAAACGTTCACGTCCATCATTTGGTAACGTTCGGCTGTCACATCAGAAATATAATTCTGAATCGAAGTAATTTCGTGATCGATATAGTGCTTCTGACCACTTATGTCACGCGTAAAACCCCTGACTCTATAATCCATGATCACAATATCTGACTCAAAACTATGAATCAGATAATTCAATGCTTTCAATGGCGAAATTCGACCACAGGTCGAAACATCTATATCGGCTCTGAACGTACTAATAC